>SMTZ1_10006693_pt1 | contig 15915 bp, 18 predicted proteins | sample DeeMarSWOR136_30_FD_25667 | JGI IMG/M metagenome (IMG submission 25667)
TGATCAATCTTGTTCCTGAAAAAGACAAGATTATGAGAGAGATTGTTCGTGTGTTAAAACCTGGGGGAAGAGTAGTTATTGCTGATGAAATCGCTATTAAACCACTTGCTGATGAAGTTAAGAACGATCCGCTAAAATGGTGTGCGTGTATCTCAGGAGCCATAACAGCAGAGGAAAATGCTCGTCTTATGAAAGAAGAAGGATTGATAAACATTGATATAAGGCCGTTGAACAGTGAATATGATGAGAAAACAAAAGAGTTTGGGGTTATTAGTGCGTTGATTACAGCAAGAAAACCGAATTAAGTTTATTACGGACTTAGAAAATTCTTGAGATCATTCTTTCTAAATTTTACACTTTAATTTCTAATATTGGATTTAAGACTATAGCACTACTACAGATTCTTTATTTTAATCTATATGTTTAATATCTTCTCCAACACTGTAGAGAAATATAAAACCTGAAGAAGAGCCTAATCGTTTGAATCTTTTACTAATTTCCTTAATAACAACAGCATAATTATCTGTTTTATCCAAACTATCAAGAAATTTTTGAAATGATCCTGACTCTTTTTTGATTTTTTTAAATTCTTTTGCATTACTTATCGTAGCTTCAATCTTACTTTTGTTGCGAATGATATCTTTATTTTTCTTCAGCTTTTCCACATCAGTTTCCTTTAACTTTGCCACCTTTTCGATTGAAAAGTTTTTAAAAGCCTTCTTGAAGTTTGGCCATTTCTTTTCGATCGTCTTCCAGCTTAAACCTGCTTGAAAGATTACCCGAGTCATGTTCTCAAAATATTTATCATCATTTGGAGGACGACTTTTTCTATACATCCAACTAGGAGGAGTCCATTCAGATTCTGACATAATTTCTAGATTAAAATGAATCTATTTTAAATTTTTCAGTTTTCAACAATTATTTTCCTCGATGGAACCTTGAAAGAAAAAGATTTTGTTTTGTTTATTTTTATGAGTTTATTTTATCCTTTATTGCTTAGAATTGAGTATCTAAAACATGATTCATTAGTTAAGTTTAAAAGATTAAATAGTTGAATAATTTTTGCATAATCTTTATAATTGCTATGTGATTATTCTTTTATCTAGATTATTGATTAAATAGAAGATTATAAATACTGAAGCGTAATTTACCAAATAGTTAGGTGTTTGGAAACAATCTAAGTAATATAACTCTCTTTATGGAGTGTTTGTGTGTTGAGTTTCCCGCCCCAAGAAATTGTTATAAGGCAGATGGGGGAAGAGGAGGGGTTAATTGTCGCTTTTGTTGAAGTTAGACGACGTAAAAAAGAAAAAAAGGAAAATATTATTGAAGATATAACCTCCCTTGATCCTTTGTTTCTTATAAAACCTCCTAGAATTGAGGAAAAATGGTTAAAGATAAACGAACATAGATGGAGAGAAAGCCTCGCAATAGAAGAAATGGACGAAGTGGTAAAAGAAGCAGTTGAAAAAGCGGTAAAAGAAGCAGTTGAAAAAGCGGTAAAAGAAGCAGTAAAAGAAGCAGTAAAAGAAGCAGTAAAAGAAGCAGTAAAAGAATTAGAAGAAGCAACAGTTGAAGAAATAGAAGAAGAGGAAAAAAGCAGCACAATAGAAGAAGAGGAAGAAAAAGAATAAAAAATAGAGTTTTGAATCGTTAGGGGGGGTTGTATGCGTTTTTTTTATTTTTTATTTATTTATTTTTCTTCAGCACTCTTTTTTGGGATGTTGAAGGTTATTTCTAGGGCGTCTTTTGGGCATGCTGCTACGCAGTCCATGCAGAGGATACAGTAGGTATCTGAAACTCTTTCATAGGGGTAGTCAAGGATTCTGACGCCCATGGGGCATACTTTTTCACAGTCTCCGCATTTATCACATCTTGCAGGGTTTCTTGATAGACCTATTAAACTGTATTTTCCGCACTCTCCCATGATTAAGCCAAGAGGGCAGAACCATCTGCAAAAGGCGCGGGGAACGTATGCTACTGTGTAAAGAATTAATATAAGGAATAATAAGCTTATCCAGAAAAGCATGCCAAAATCGGTGAAGGCTAAGGGATCGTTATAATCGGGATACCAGCCGATCATGTAGGGTATTGTAGCAAAAAGGGTTGCAGCAGGGGAGTATACAGCAAAAGGTGCGTCTGAAAACACGCCCAAACCTTCCCTTACATCGACGTCTGTTCCTTGGTATGTTTTCCAGCCAACGTATAAGCCAATGATTACTCCCATGAATAGGAAAAATTGAGCGAAAAATTGCAAGTCTTTGTTCACAAGCCGGTCGGGTCTTTTTTTCTTTGTCGGAGCAAAACCAACTACATCTTGTGCTAGGCCGAAGGGGCAAGCCCAACCACAGAAAGCGCGGCCTGAAATGACAGAAATTAAAAAAATGACACCGAGGGCTAGGAAGGGCAAAGCACCAGAAGTCATGGTTTTTTCAAAAGCATAGTAGGCGCCAACCATCACGGTGTAAGGGGCACCTGCTGGGTAGAGTACAGGGACGGGAAAACCTGTGTCCTCAGCCCCGAATATTTGAGCATTTATGATGAGAAGGACAAGAATTTGGATGAAGAGTCTAAAAGTTTTTATTCTTCGTGTTCTGGCAGCTACTTCTTCTGGCGAGATTTTGTCTTCTGATGACATAGGATGTACCTCTTTTTCTTTTAGGGTTTTGGAAGACCTGCTGTACAAGAATCACAAAATGATGCAGCATATTCTTTAATATCATCATATTGACCAACTACTATGCCTATCGAAAGAAACAATAGACCAAAAAAAAGTATAAAAAAGAACCTTAATCGCGGGTTAATAAACATAAAAGAAAACCTCGCAATGTTACTGGATTAATTCAAATTTGTGGTGATTATTTCTTTGATTGGATTATGATATTTAAATTAATTCCACTCTTTTGAAATTAAAAAGAAAAATAAATGTTTTCTTTCTTGTTAGAAATGTATAAAAAATTTAGACTGGAGAGTAATTTGGGATGGTTTTATACCTTCTATGATGAGGGCTTGGTTTTGAACCGCTTATTGTTTCTATTTTAGGCGCTTATGATCTGCCCGCGCAGGACTGAGAAGTGTAATTATCCCGCTTTTAGGGGCATTAAGATAAAAAAAGGAGGGAATTAAGTCGTTATTTTTTGAATTGGTAATTATAATTTTGTCAGTGTAAGTTTTCCTTTGTACCATTCGAAGTTGAATAGTTCTCTTGAATAGTCTACATCTCTCATTTTTGCTATTCTTAACGTAGATTGAGATGAGCTTGCACTTTGTCCTGTTAGGGTTATTACACCGTCTGCTAAATGTTCTAAAGCTTTTAATATGTAAGGATCATGGGCATCTTTATGTACTAGCATAAATGTGGTGCTCGATCTTGCTTTGTCTGAAGCTGAACGGTTTTGTAGGAAGAAGATAGAGGATTTTAGGGAATCTGAAAGGTGAAGCATTGTTGAAAAACTGTCTATAATTCCTCTTACAGCGAGGGATTCACTAACATGTAGTAGGGTACGGCGAATTGTTTCATTTACTTCGAAAAGATTGCTGAGGTCTGATATTCTCTCTTTTGAAATCTGTTTTGGGTCGTGATATCCGCTACGAAGTGAGGAGAATGCATCTATGTAGATTAGTCTGCCTGTTTCTATTAGGGTTTCTGGGCTCATCCCAATCTTGCTTATCTGGGTAAAATGGTATTCTTGGTTATGATCTACGCTTAAAATAAACCCATATTCGCCTTTTTGTAGACCCTCCGCTAGGAATTTTGTTAGGAGTATATTAGAATTATAACCCAATTCATCTTCTATTAATACAAGATATCCTCTAGGAATTCCTCCGCCTAAAGCCTCATCTAGGATAGGAATACCCAGCTTTGCACTTTCAAAAGCAGACTTCAAACTTTTCACCTCTCATAGGAGTTATAAAAAATTGAAAACTTTAAATTTTGAAAAAATTGAGAAGAAAACTCCTGATTTTAGATTTTTTTAACTTCTATATTATATTTTGATCTTGTACTTTTTATCTTTTTATGGTCCCTTAGAAAAAAGTAAAGAGACGGTTTAGAGAAAATTTTGAAAATTCTTTTTAGGTTTTTGTTTTAATTTTATTTGCTTTTAGTCTAGATCTATGTGTTTTAGTTTTTTTAGGACTTTGCTTTTTCGCACGTAATTTCGTACTAATGTCTCGTTTTCATCTTCTTGATCTTCTACCCATAGGTCTGGGGTAGTTACTCTTTGTTTTTGTATCGATTTTCCACATACTCCATCTGGTCTTAATTTGTGAATGTTACAAGCTGCGTATTTGCACTTGTACCCTATGCAAAAATCCTCTGCAAAGTTGCATTTTGCTACTTTTTTATTTGTTTTCCTGTTCCTGTAGATGTTTAAAGCGTTCTGAGCGCAATTAAAATCTCGGCAAAAAGCATAGCAAAAACGTTTTTTGAAAGTCGTTGGCCTAGATTTCTCTATTCTCCGTTTTTACAAACATCAAAAATAAAAAACAATTAGTAGTATGGATTCTATACATTTTTCTTTCTTATAGATTATAAATTGACTCTAGGCTTTTAAAGTTAGCGATATATACATAACATTATCTTTACGACTTTGTACCTTTTTATTTTTTACTATTATGGTTTATACCATGAGAAAACGAGGTATTTTACTTCTCCCGTAGCGGAGATTATCGCGGTTACGTAGCGTTTTCGGACTGTTGTTGCTAATCTTCCCGCTCTGACTAATGAGATGGGAAAGAGGGAAGTTCCTTTAGGTGTTACTTCGGTAAGAAAAGGAGCATGGTCGATCCCTGGTCCTTTTTCATATACTGCAAAATGTGTTCCGAATTTTAAACCTGGTCTTACTACATAGCCTTTTTCTCTTAGGTCTTTGTAAACTATGTATTTATCCAGGAATAGATCGTGGCTTTTTTCGCTATGGTTTTTCAGTTCTTCTATTTTGATGGAGCGTTTTGAAATACTGTCTAAAACCTCTATTTTTCCTTTTTCTGCTAGGTAAAGGGTTTCGAAAAGGCTTAGTTCTAGGGGGCGGTCGAATTCTGCACCTTTTGGTTTTCTTATGCCTAGGGGTTTTCCGAAATAACCTTCTGCATAAAGTTTGCGTGCAGAAGCTGTATCCCAAACAATAGCTCTATCTTGTAGTAGTTCAACCTTTATTTTTTCTCCTTCCTTCTTGTCATTTTCTTCTTCTTCTCCCTCGCCTCCTCTTTCTTCCTTGACTTTGGCCATTTTTGATCACTTAAAAACGTACACTTTTTCTTGAGAAAACAGTAGTTTATGCTGTACGAGAGAGTGATATAAGTCTTAGTGTACCTGCAGCTTCAGCGGACATATCAGCTATCTCTTCTATACGCCAAAAGAGGTCTTTAAGTTTCATCGCGAGAAAAGGATCTTTATTAAATTCATAAGTATATACCGTTATCTCTCTGAAGAGATTATCGGTCTTGTTTTCCCCTTTATCGATCTCGTCTGTGATTTCTATTGTTTTTTGTGGGGAGTTTATTAATGTAAAAACAGCTTTTCTTAGGTTTTCTGCGCATAAAAAGCTTTCATCACAAAAGGTTTTGATTTTTTTCTCAAAATCTTTTGGGGGGATCCATCCTGAGAGAGTTGTTAAAAAGAAGCTTGCACCTACAGCTTTATCAGCGATTTTATCTATTGAAGAGATCAAGCGTAGTAGGTCTTCTTTGCTCATAAGAGAGGTAGAAGCTTTTGAAAGTTCCTCTAAAAACTCCTTTTTTACCCTGTTTGCTTCTTCTTCAAGCTCGATCACTTTATTGGTTTTATCTAATAATTCTTCATTATTATTATTGGTCCATAGGTCTACAGCATTTCTTAGTTCTCGAACGGTTTGAAGAACAAACCTTATATGCTCTTGAGCTATTTCTAAAAGTCTACGTTCTTCTGCAGAAGAAAATGTTGAAGAGCGATACATCAACCATCACAATCCTTGATCTTTCTCGCAAAAACCATTTCTCTTCCTTTTCGTTTTTTCATTTTTTAAATTGGTTTAACTAAGAACAATAGCCATAAAAGGTTTAAAAACCTTGAGTGTTTTAAAATCATAAAATATTAACAATTATAAAAGATTTAATAATACCCATTTTTAGGGTTATCTTAATAAGGAATGGCTAAATAAAATTAAAAAGGAAGGAAACTTATTTTTGAGGTTCCTGTGATACTTTTTAAGCAATTAAACCAACTATTCTGCGACTCAATATATCTACAAGACAAGTGATGATATTAATAACGGTGTAAAGAGGAATATCGGTTGCAAGTTTTTAGATCTATTTTTGTTAGTAAAGAGCTTTTTAGCCTTTATTTTGCTACTTTTGTAATGAGGGCTGCTGCTTTTCTTTGTATAGCAGTTCTTGGAAGTAAAAAATTTTTAGATACTGATGCGTTTACTCTTGCGGTTATAGTGGCTATGTATCCTGCTTCAGAACTTTTGACCGTTATGTTTTTCGGTGTCTTAGTTGACGTAAAAGGACGGAAGCCAATTCTTGTTTTTGCTCATGGTTTTACTGCTTTAGCAGCATTTTTATTCATTATTACAAATCAAATTATATGGTTGGGTATGACAACGGCTATTTTTGGCGTTGGGGCTGCTGCTAAAGTTACTTCTACTTTAACCCTTGTAGCAGACTATTCAAAAATAACTGATAGGGCTAAAAACATGGGGCTTTTTGACATAGTTACGCTTGGAGGATTGGCTTCAGGATATATGTTAGGCGTAATATTGCTAAACTTTTATGAATTTGATCCTACCCACATTTTTCTAATCGCAACAATAGTTGTTCTTATTAGCGTGGTAATAGTTCAACTTTTTGTTAAAGAAACAAAGAAAGTAGATTTTGATGATGAGGAAAATGAAAGGCCTAAATATACGGACATGTTTCAAACAGTGCTTAAAGATAAAAGGATCAAAAAATTGCTTCCTGTTTATATCCCCGTAATGTGTATTTATGGTCTTGTGATAACCTTTACAGAACGAATAATAGAGGAAGGAGATAGCATAACGAGCGGGGCAGCGATAAAAGTGTTAGGTGTTGTAGGTTTAGCCTTAGTAAGTTCCCTTTTAATTATGGGGAAAGCTTCAGATATTACGGGAAAAAGAAAACCTTTCATAATAGTTGGCTTGTTCTGTTTTGGAGCTTTAGCCATTCTCTTAGTACATTATAGGGAAAATATAGGAGATCTTTGGTCAATTTGGCCAATAGTGTTCCTAATTGGATTTGGAGCTGGAGCTTTTCCCCCAGCAATATTAGCATATCTTGCAGATATAACAGAGCACCAAACACGGGGAACAAGTTTTGGCATATATAGCCTGATTCTCGGAACAGGATTAATAATAGGACCTCTTTCCGGGGGAATAGCCCTGGACACCTATGGCATGACAGGCTTTATGATCTTAATAGGCATTCTTGTCACTTTTGCTGCCCTCGCAGCAACAAGACTCCCAGAAACAAGATTTTTAGAAGAAGAAAGTATTTCTGCTCATCAGATAAAATCTCCTTGAGAAAAAAAGAGAAACAGGGTGCAAAGCTTTAGAGCTGTTTGTTTTTAAAAAAAATTGCGGATATTTTCTACATATTTTATGGTAAAACATTTAAAATTTCCCTCTTTTTATAAACGGTTTAGGGACCAGAATTTAAGGATTTTCTTTTAATATAGTCTCGGATTATTTCTGCTGTTTTCTCAGGCAAAATACTGCATACTCTATGATCATCAAATACTTCAGCACCACCCACAATCTGTACGGGTATTATATCTATAAGCATATGCAATGGTGAAGCATATCCTACAAACTGTTGCCTTATGAGTATGTTTCGATCCCAGAATATTTTAAATTGGGGACCAAAATCTTTAATGAAGTATGATAGACCCCAGTTCACTTTTTTAAGAATATCTGCTAAGAGTAGTATTTCATGGTCATTTAACTGGATTAAAGTTGAAACATGTTTTTTTGGAATAATTCTTATATGACCATCTCTTTCAGGAGCATATTCAGCAAAAGCGGTCCAATATTCATTCTCTTCTATAACGCGTTCTTCTATGAGTAACTTTTGACCAAGATAATCATATTCTATATCCTTGTTTGCATAATGACATCCTAAACATGAAATGGGATTATCCTTTCTTTGTTCTTCAAAAGCTACAAGGAAGCTTTGTACTTTTGAGCCTTGACCGTGTTCATTAACGTTTATAAAACTTTGAGAGTGGAGATGTGATATGCTTGCTCCTGCATTAGCTCCTATATTCATGAAGGTATATTGGGATAATAGGAAAGGCGCTTCCTTTTTTTCAAAGTAGGATATGGTGGAATTAAGAGAGCTTACCGTGGTTGATATTAAAGCTGCTATTTCTTCTACAGGGACAAATTCAATATGTTCATAATGTTTGGTTAATAAATGCACTAAAGGAATACCGTATGGAATATCTTTTTCTCTGGTATCTTTAACAGGAGGTTTTAACACGCGTGCAAAAGGGGAATAGAGGTTTATTATGGTAATTGCTTTATATTCCTCTAGGGATTCTTTGGTAGGGGTAGTGGAATAGGGATTTTGGAAGGGTTTATCATCCTTTGTTAGTACTATAGCTGGAAGAAAACCTTGTACTATCTTGCAAAAAACATCGTTACTTTCCGAAACTGGAGGATGAATGTATGGGTACTCATCCGTAGAGATGGTTTCAAAAGGTCTTTGAGCCCTAATTGGAGATATCATTGACCTATGGCCGACTTTTGCTCCATAATGGTCTACTATAGTACGAAATGAATCCCAACGTTCTTCAGGACAACGATCTAGCCTACGAAAGATTCCCCAAGAGCCTTCAGGCACCTGATCATCTTTCATTTCATTATTCATATACCCACCCATATTTATAATTTGAAAGAAAAAACAAAGAACAATCTGAAGGCTAATTTTTATTTAATATATAATGAGAATTCTTTAAATTTTTAAGTTTTGAACCAGGATTATATACCTAGGTAGGCATCTATTTCTTTTGGAATTGTTTGGACTATTTTTGGAATTTTTCCTGTAGTGCCGATATGGTCTCCTCTTATTATTAAGATACCTTGAATCATGGAAAAATGTTCACCATATTTTAAAGCGTTTTCTATTGAGGTTTTTTCGTTGTTTTCTTTAACTTTTAAGCCTATAGCGGTTGCTGCTGCGTCACCTATACCAGCATTTTCTGCAAAAACTATGCAAGCATCTGCTTTTCCGATCTTCCCTCTTCCATACCATGAACTGTTACCCAAACCCAGAGGAAGATCTTCTTCCGTGAGTAAAAAGCCTATTTTACCGCTTAAAGATGAGGTTGGACCTGCATATACACCAATAACGAACTCATGATTACCAAAAGCGCAAAGCTCTCCTCCATTCTCCACTAAACCAAATTTCGCTCCTTTTTTTTCCATAGCTTCAAGACCAATATCCGCTAAAACTCCTGCTACTGCGGCCATTGGGCCTATACCAAAAGGTTTTGTTGCACTACACATAAGGCTGGCAGATCGTGGAGCACCAGGTTCAGGTTTAAGGGGCGTCAAGGCAGAAACAAAGTCAGGATGTTTTTTCGCGTAGGAATCCAAAATTTTTCTTTCTTTAGTTATTATGTTTAAGGCGTAATCGATTGTTTGAAGGCTTGAACCTTTTATTATCCCCTTTGTTTCTTTGTATTGGTATTTTTTTAAGAAGACATGGCGTTTATTATCTTCTATTTTTTTAGAGGTCATTTATTTTACGCCTGTTTTTTGTTTGTTTATGTATTTGTATTGTTCTTTTTTTAAGCTTTGATATAATTAGATATATTTTTTGATGGATGATCTTTATAGGGAAGGATAAGAGATTTTTATGAAAAATTTTTTAAGTGATGAATTTTATTCCTTTAAAGTCATAAATATTTTGTAAAATATTATTGGTGGTAATATAGTTGGTTCAAGAATACCAGAAATTAAAAACATACGATGAAATAAATGAAAAGATTCGTGAAGGCAATATAAAAGTTGTAACTGCTGATGAAATGGTTGAAATAGTTAAAATGTTAGGAGCAGATGAAGCCGCGAAGGAAATTGACGTGGTTACTACAGGAACTTTTGGTGCAATGTGCAGTTCAGGCGCAGTTATAAACCTTGGTCATGCAGATCCTCCGATAAAGATTGCTAGGGCGTGGATAAACGATGTAGAAGTAAGTCATCCAGGAGCAGCAGTAGACTTGTACATTGGAGCTACTCAAATGAGTGAAACAAAATCCTTTGAATACGGTGGAGGACACATCATAGAAGATCTCATAGCCGGAAAAGAAGTAGAATTAAGATTAACAGCCCACGGGACAGATTGCTATCCAAGAACAAGGCTGCAAATAGAAATAACAAAAAACGATCTAAATCAATTTATACTCCTTAATTTTAGGAATTCTTACCAAAAATATGATGCAGCAACTAATGGTACAGATAAGACCATTTACACCTACATGGGAAAACTACTAGCAAACTATGCAAATGCTAGTTTTTCAGGATCAGGTACGTTGTCACCTTTATCAAACGATCCAGACTATGAAACAATAGGCTTAGGAACAAGGATATTTTTAGGAGGAACTCAAGGGTATGTTATTGGTGAAGGAACCCAGCACAACCCAAAGAAAGGTTTTGGCACTATAATGGTCAGAGGAAACGCTAAAAAGATGAGCACTGACTATATAAGAGGTGCATGCTTCACAAAGTATGGTACAACACTCTACGTGGGGATAGGGATCCCGATCCCAATACTCAATCCAGGCCTTGCAAAAAAAACAGGTATAAGGGATGAGGATATAAAAACATCCCTTGTTGATTTTGGTGTACCTAAATTAAACCGCCCAGTACTGCGTACAGTTAATTATGCTGAACTAAAGTCTGGTAAAATTGAAATAAACGGTAAAGAAGTAAAAGTTTCCCCCCTATCAAGTCTTAGTCAAGCTAGAAAGATAGCTGAAAAATTAAAAGAGGAGATAGAAAAAGGAAAGTTTTTCCTATCAGAACCTGTAGAAAAGCTCCCTATAGATACGATTTTCAGCCCGATGAAGCCTGAAAAAGAAGCAATTCCCTTTGTTCGACAAGTTATGAAACCTGCTATCATGTGTAAAGAAAACGACTCTATAATGGAAGTAGCGAAAAAAATCGTGGAAGAAAATGTTAACCATATCGTTGTCGTAAATGATGAAGAAAAACTTGAAGGTATTGTAACAAGTTTTGATGTAACTCGAGCTGTAGCATTGGGTGAAACAAGTTTAGAAAATATAATTGTGAGGAAAGTTATAACAGCAAACCCAAATGAAAGCGTTGCTGTAGTAGCAAGAGTGCTTGATTCCTATAATATAAGCGCATTACCAGTGATAGATCATACAATGAAGGTGCTCGGAATAATTACAGCAGAGGACGTATCAAGGCTCCTTGTTAGATGAAAAATATGTAAAAGAAAAGGAAAAGAGGTGTTTTAGAGATGGTTAGGCTATTTGTAAGGTTTTCCCCTGAAAAGGCAGAGGAACCAGTTACCGCCTACGTTATCATAGAAACAGGGGCAACTATATCGATTTTAAACGCAAGGATGGATCAAACTGGGGGAGAGATGCTGATCAATGTCGATCCTAGTAATGTCAAGGATGTAATAGAAGCTTTTAGAGCTCATGGTGCGGAGTGCAACAGGAAAAGAGGGATCTTTCAAGTAGATGAAGATCTTTGTATATATTGCGGTGGATGTTACAGTTTATGCCCCGTAGAAGCTATAATGTTTGAACCAGATTATAAACTGATCTTTTTTGATGAGAAATGTACTGCTTGTAAAAATTGTGAAGACGTCTGCCCAGTAAGAGCAATAAAAATCCTTACATAAAAGTGAATTAACTAAAGATGAAGAATTGAGTAGAAGGTTTAATAGACCGGTTTTTAAATCCGCTTTTTCTATTTTTATTATTTTGGTCTGGGTTTTTGAGCAACCAAAGCTATGGGTATTGAGGATTCTTTCCCCCCCGCAAGCCTGCCTGTTAATCCGTAATCTAAGCCACTTTTACCTAAAGAACCAATGACTAAGAAAATAGTACCCGCGATAGCCTTTTCCCACAAAAGACTTATCCAAGAGCTACTACGATTAACAACTTCTCTTGCAACATCTAAAGGTGGTCTTCCAGAGGTTGCATAAAGATCTTCAAAATCACTAAAAACTACGAAATTGAGAGCAAAATTATTGATGTTTTCATGGGTTTCAGTGAAAGCTTGTAGGTCATCATTTACCATTATAGATTCACTTTCCCCTGAAAAAACCCTTACAAACCAGTCTCGAGCAATAAGTAAGGAGGATCTTTCTTTCTGCCTTAGATCTGTGAAAATATTAAAAATTGTAGGCTCCTTGGAGCCTGTGATAATTTCTTGTGATAAAGGCATAGTAAAAGGTCGTTCAGCATCAATCATAAACAAAATCTCAAAGGTTTTAATTAAGAATTGGGGCCTAAAAAAAGTCAATTCAAAAAGGCCAAAATTTTCAATTAGAGCAATTACAACTCTGTTAGAACTGTAGCGTAGGGATTCTGGCAAATATACTGGGGATTGTAAAAAGTCGGGTAATTCAGCCCCTAACCACTGCTCTATTGTGCCAGGAAATGAAGCTGGCGTGATGGCTATAGCAGGAAATTCTCCCACCATCTCTTCTTCTTCTTTCTCACTCAATATTCTAGCCACCCAAAAAAGCAATTGTTTTTCATTATTAAAATATTTTAAAAACTCAATAACATTCTTTAATAAAAGTATTTCTCTCAATTAGATAGAAAAGCGCTGAAATTATCAGTTTAATAGCAATTTTCTCTATACTTTATTATAAAAGCGTCTATAAAAACTTTAAAAAATATGGAAAAAATTAAGAACAAAAAAAATTTAAGCCTAACAAGTTACTTAAATGAAGATCAAAAATAATTAACCGCTAAAACGATTTAAAAATACCAAACCTTGGAATCCACTCAGATGTTTTAAGAGTTATAGGAGTAATGATGATGCCTGTAGAAGACAATCTAGATAACATGTATAAGTGTATATGTTCATCTTGCCCGAGTTTCGCGGGCAAACCATACTTTTACTGTGCCAAGGGAAAAGCCGAACATCCCTCACTACATGAAGGTTGTTACTGTAAAAACTGTCCCGTATGGAAAGAGAATGGTCTTGAAAAAAACCATCCAGAAGACCCCTATTTTTGTGAAAATGGGAAAGCCACTTAAAAATAACGCTTTAATCACAACACCTCTATCACCCTATATTTTTATTATTAAAAACGAAAAAAGGAGAGTGGAGAAACCAATGGAAAAAATGAATGAAGAGACCAAGGAAAAACTTTACGGAGTCCTTAAAGAGTATCAAATAGAGATCTTCGAAATACCTGAAATTGTGGAAGATTATGTTATAAGGCATGGGGGGCAAGATGCCATAATGCATCTTCCTTGCGGAACTATTCGTAAAGATCAAAATGATAGCGTTATGAAAATGTTAGAAAGAATGATTCTCGAGGACGATGAAGGATTACCTCATAAAAAAGTAGATCCAGCTATCTGGGACACACCTGAGCAAATTCGAAGGGATTTTAATGGTTACTTGCAAAAACTTATAGCTCGATTTAGAAACAAAGTACGAGGATTCCCCCAATACTAAATCCTACCTTTTAAATAAAAATAAAAAAGAAACCGATCAAAATAAAAGCAAAAAATCCATCATGTATTAAATAAAGAATTTACTATAATTAATAATCCATTTAAAATTTTTAGAGAGGGTATTTAATGGATGATGAGAAACAAGAAATTAATGGTGATAAAGAGGAACCCACAACAGTAGTTAATATAGCTCTTTTAGACACCTATACGCTAATAAGGGTTTTTATAGGTCTTTTAACTAACCAAGCATGGCAAGATATTGGTTTGGTTATGAACCCCCAAACACAAACAATTGAGAAAAACATGGAGAGAGCAAAAACTTCTATTGATTGTATCGCTTTTCTTATAGACAAGTTAGAACCACAACTTCAAAATGATGAAAAAGAAAAACTTAGATCCCTCCTAACAGATCTCCAACTAAATTTCGTCCAACAACAATAGGAAGAAGGAGTAGAATAAAGTAAATAAAAAGAAGAATAAAGTGGTTAAAAAAGAGAAAATCACTTTTTTTATTTGATTTGATTAAAATTCTTCTCATCTTTGTATTTTAAGGCAAGTTCTGCATAGTTTTTTGCGTTTTCTAGGCTTTTTCTCTTATGTTCTTCTGTAACCTTGCCTATTACTTTGCCGGGAACGCCTGCTAGAATTTTTTCCGGTTCAGAAACATAACCATTCACGATGATGCAACCTTCAGCTACAATACACCACTCTTCAATCACAGCATTATTAGCAACTACAGCACCCATACCAACTATAGCATAATCCTTAACAGTGCACCCGTGTAAAATACAACTATGTCCCAACGTTACATATTTGCCAACCTTGCATGAAGCATCCTTTGAAACGTGGATTACGCAATTATCTTGCACGCTCGTATAATCACCGATCTCGATCCTACCAACGTCCCCCCTTAACACTGCCCCAGGCCCTATAAAACATCCTTTACCGATGGTAACGTTCCCTATTATCACAGCTTCTTCACAAACAAAGGTATCAATACTGATTTCAGGTTTAAAATTATTAAATATATAAACACTCATAATAAATCAGCCCTTTTCTTTCTATATAATCCTAATATTAATTTTGAAGTTTTGTGAGGTGAATCGAAAATGAAGCTTTTGATAAAAGTAAAAGAGATTATTAATAGATGTCCTGTATACAATCTTGATGATAAAATAGTTTTGGATGATGGTTACATAATAAATGTTAAAGAGTCTAATAATATATGTATGCACTCCCTAGCCTCTATACTCCCATATTATAACGCTTTATATCGAGGTGTAAAACCTAAAGATCTTGGATTAAACAAGAAGGATGATGATAACGCTGCTTACGTTCAATGCTTAGATCCTTGTAAATTCACAGGTGGGGGAACTGTTATTTTTCAAATAAAACGAGAAGAAAAGTGAAAAATTATCAGAAAGGCTAGTGGTTTATAAAATAGCTTTTAAACTTGAATTATTGTTCCTGTTCCTTTTTCAAAGGCTTTTCCTATGTTTTCTATTGATAGGATTGTTACTTTTTCACCTCCTTTTTTTAGGAAATTTATTGCAGCTTCTATTTTTGGCCCCATACTTCCTGGAGGAAACTGACCTTCTCCTAGGTATTTTTCTGCTTCTTCTAAACTCATTTTATCTACCGCAAGACGGTTTTCTGTAAGATAGTTTAGGAACACTTTTTCAATATCTGTAACCATTATCATTTTCTTTAAACCAAGTTCCGTAGCTAGGACCATTGAGACAAAGTCTTTGTCTATTACAGCGTCCACTCCCTCTAAAGTGCCATCTTCTTTCTCTATTACAGGTATTCCTCCGCCACCACAAGAAATAACAATATGACCACGATTAACAAGTTCCTTTATCCCTTCAATACCCACTATCCTTTTTGGAAAAGGAGATGGAACCACCCTGCGATAGCCCCTATCAGAATCTTTTTTTATAACCCAATCTTTTTCAGCCAATTTTTTAGCTTCCAACTCACTATAAAAAGGTCCTATAAACTTTGTAGGCTCCTTAAAAGCAGGATCATCTCTATCAACAATAACAGGCGTTACTATGGGAGTAACAGGTCTCCAAACCCCCGAAATCATGAGTTCACTGAGAAGCGATATTTGTATAGTATAAGCAATAGTTCCTTGAGTACAAGCTCCACACACATAAAGAGGGGAGGGAGGAACTTTTTCCTTTGCTAGTTCCATACGAAGTAATTCATTCCCTACTTGTAGACCATTACCGTGAGTGATC
>SMTZ1_10003439_pt1 | contig 15913 bp, 11 predicted proteins | sample DeeMarSWOR136_30_FD_25667 | JGI IMG/M metagenome (IMG submission 25667)
GGGCAAATGAAACTCCAGACCAAACAATAACAGTTCAAGGTGATACAATTCAAACACAACTACAAAGTAACGTCAGGACTATGTTTTGGTTTCAGGAAAGAACAAGATTAACAATTTGTGGTAATATTGACCTAGAATTAGAAATTAATTGTGATGCTATAGGAATCGGAGATAAAGACGTCATTATTGATGTTGAAGGAGATAATAACCTTAGAATGACTATGACATGTACCAGGGAGGAAGTACAACTTGGTTTAATGAATGGAAGTCTACATAGGGTGAGGAATAGAAATGCATATCGATATCTAGAAGGTTTTTGTATTACAATGAAATCTACCGCAACTTGTTTTTGTGAATGTAGATGTAACTCTGAATGTGTGTGTCCCTGTAATTGTGAATGCAAATGTGAACCTGAATGTGTGTGTCCCTGTAATTGTGAATGCAAATGTGGATCAGAATGTTCTTGTATATGTGATTGCCCATGTGAATGCGACCCCGTATGTAATTGTGAATGTGACTGTCAATGCAAATGTGATTCTGAGTGTAAATGCAAATCGGAATGTCCTTATAATGGAGAGTTTTTAAAAGCAAGATTAAGAATCAGAGAAACTAATCAGAACCGACTAGGTCAGTGGGCTTATTATGATAATGAAAATGAAGAATGGCTCACCATCCCAACAACGAATCAAGATGGTTATCTCATTGCAGAATCAAGTATTTTATCAACATGGACCTTATTAGTTCCTGAAGAAATGACATCTGCGATTACAGGTACAACTACTATTATTGTTGCCATAATATCCGTATCTGCTATTGGAATCTTAGCCATCTCTGTTTTCTATTTGAGAAAAAGAAGATAGAAGTATACGAAAACCTAAATTATTTTTTTTTTAGTTTAATTGAGAAATGAGATAGCTTTTATTTGCTAGCAAGTATTGATAATAAAGTTTAATTAAAGCGATTGCATTTAATAAATTTAAATTTCTTGTATAAAGAGATGTATTTGATTTTTTATAAACAAAAATGTTATAAAATCCTACATAATTTAGATCTCTAACCATAAAGAAGGTGTTTAAAAATGTTTAAGAAATTAACAGATGCTTTAGGAATTACAAGCAATAAGATTAGTGAGTTAATAAAAGAAAGTAATCAATATATTAATGCTGTAGAAAATGTGACAAAGGAAATCAAAAATACGGTTACTGCATTAAAAAGTTATGCTGAAACTGAAACTCCTTCCTTAGGACAAGCAATAGGCTCATTGGCTTCTACATTTGAAATTATTGATAAAGAAAGTACCGAAAAAGTCAAAAAACTCCAAGAAGAATATATTGCCCCCTTAAATGAACTTTTAATTAGCTTAGAAAAACTCCAAACAGAACAGAAAGAAGCTGAAAAGGCTACAAAAGAATTAGAAAAAGCTGAAAAGCGTCTAAATAAAGCTAAAAGCAAACCAAAAGAAAAATTAAAGCCAAATGAATTACAAACGGCTGAAACAGAATTAAAAGCTGCGAAAGATAAGGCTGCCAAAGAAGAAAGCGATGTAAAAGCAGCAACTGAGGATTTTAATAGAGTGAAATTAGAAACTATGCAAAAAATTCTTAGGAATATGGTAGAAATTGAAACAATTTTCCATCAAAAGATTCTCGATTCTGTAGCAACGGTAAAAGCAAAAGCTGAAGCCATTAAGATTGAGGAAGAATCAAAAATTTAATCTTAATTTTTTTATTTTCTTTTTCTTTAATCAATGTTAACATCAAATAGACTATAGTTTCTTCTATTTTAATAAGTTATTTTCTTTTTATTTTATGAAAGTTATATAATACTTATTTCTAATATTTCTCCATTTTTTAACTCAATACTTTCAAGAAAGTTTATATCACAATCCTCAACCAAATGCTCAATATTCATTTTATTTATCTTAATATCTATGGAATTTATATCGTTTAAGGCAGCCAAATGGATTTTATTAAGTTTTATTGCTCCATACAGAACTTCAATTCTAATGGAGTCTTTTACTTGATGATATAGCCCCCAAACGCTGTCCAAAGCCCAGAAACATCTAAAATTATTTTTATATATTTTTGGTGAAAAAGCAAGATAACCTACTCCTTTATCAAATAAGAAACCAGAAAGCGCATTGAGTAAGCCATATGAGGCCATAGACCTAGCATAATGATGACCACACTCAAATTCATCCCATGGATTACGATGATATCCATCATACCTGTCTCGTACACTTTTTACGACTGTTAAGCCCTCTTCTAGTAAATCTTCCATAATGCAATGGGCTGCAAATTGATATTCAGGACCACTCCATACTTCATGGGCATATGGAAGGGGAATTTTAGGTTCATTTCCTTTTGGCCAAGTACAAATTATAGTACCAGCTTCTTCATTAACTGCATATAATCTAGCGTTATTTTCATGGTTATGCATATTAGGTTTGTAATTATATTTGAATATTGATTTTAGGGTAGTTTTGATATTTGATTCATCTAAAAAGTTATCTATCCCACCAATACGAGATAATTGAAGTCCTAATAATTGATCTATTAGGCATCCAACACCCATTTGATTCTTTTTTCGCTTTTGTGGGTTGTATAATTGTATGTAATACTCACCATTGAATAAATTTGAATCCATCCATTTTGTTCCTTTCTCAAAGATATCATTATATAATTCTGCCTTAGTGTTATCCCTAAGAAATTTAGCCATAAGTGAAACAGCCTTTAGAGCCCCTAAATAATAGCACATTGAAAGGGGATTTGGTCCGAAGAAATCTATATCATATGTATTTCCTTGAGATCCTTCTAATACTCCAGATTTATCCTTATCCCACTCTTCGAATGCATACCCAAGAGATCTTTGAATATTTGTCCAATGATTTTTCAACCAATCATCTTTTCCGCTGATTTTCCATTCACGGTAAAAATTAATTATCATACCAAATTGACCATCGATTGCCCGACTAATAGCGCTATCGAACGAGGGATTAAATTCTAGAGCTTGAAGTGGTACTTGTAACCGAAATCGCATAAGTCCGGAATCTTCTTTTACAAAGTTATGTTTGAAATTTAAGTCATGAATACTTCTTTCCAATCTTGGGAAAAGAAATGGTAGAGCTTGTTGATAATTCCAGACATGATTACAGGTTCCTTCGCACCAACCATGATTAATTGATGTACCTTCCCAACCATAAAATTCACCATTTTTTAATCTTAAACAAGTAGCTGTTTTCAGAATAGCAATATTGCTTGCCACAGCGTCAATTATATAGGGAGGTAAGGTACTTGAAAATAAGGCATCATGGAATCTTTTAGTTGTCCCATATAAATAATCTTTATTTTTATGTAGTTTCACTGCAACATCAAAGGCATCCTCAAAAAGTGAAGCATAAAAATTTGACCATACAGGCCTATCTTCAACTTGATCATCCATTAGGAAGAAATACCAATATTTTTCAAAATTCGGAAAATACCAGGTAATATAAAAAGTAAAAAACTTGGTTTCTCCAGGGGAGATCCTTTCTGAGATTAATAAAGCACCAGCTTCTGCCTTTTTAATAATGCGAATCTTCCCGCTAAATGGTATTGAATCTTGTTCTTTAAAAGATGTCCATATTTCGCTTAGGGCAGAAAACCAATGAGTTCTAGGCCAAAAAGGAGTATACTTAAAGTTCTCATTCGGAGTTGTTAAAGATACGTTCCCATAGTTTGGGTGATCTTTATCAAATTCCTCTGTATTGAAGTAAATACCATGCAAACCCTCATCCTCTCTGAACTCATTTATTAATCTTTCCCGTGGAGTATCAGTAGCACTAAAAACCATTCCTTGACTAGGTCCTGATTTTAGACCAACCAAGTTAAGCATTGACCACATAATGCTAACATCTACATCATTTTGAGAATTGTTGGTCACTCGATAGCATAGAATCGCTGCAGGATAACTTGAAGAATCCTCGTCGCTAGGAATAAATGGATTATATGCTTCTAATTCTATAGTTAGGGGCATATCCTTTGACTTAAAATTAATCCACGCAAATGGGAATTCGCCACGAAATTCACATTCATCCATATGTGGAAAACCTTCTCCGTTACAATGGTAAGCTCCACCATCTTTTGGGGTGTAAGGCGGTCTCATTGGACCCTCTAAAATTCGACAGACGGGATCTTTACCCTCTTCTTGAACTCTTATGATTCCAAATGTCTTTGGATACCAACTCCCAAAATTCGGTCTATTGAAAATTTCAAAATCCTTCAATGAACCAGTACCAGTTAATCCAATAGAGCCTGTTCCAATTCCGCCTAAAGGAAAAGATATTTCGTTTAGATATTTTCCTTTGTAGGTTCTTTGATTACCTAAATTAAATAGTTCTTCTTTAGTATATCTAGACACATAAACCAATCTCTTTTTAGCTTTTTACAATCTCAAAAATAATCTTTTTATATCTAATTAAGAAAGATATATTATTTTTTTACTTTAAGTTATTATTATTAGAACTATAATTTAATGTATTGAAACATCTTCTTGAGTAAGAAATAGAATTAAATTAGAAATTGATTGAAATGATTGAGCATGAATCATCAATACTAATAAAATTGAATGAACCTATCGGAAAAATTAATCCTTTCGTCTTGGGACAATTCATTGAACATTTTCCACGCCAAGTTTATGGCGGGATTTATGAAGAGGAGTCCCCTCATTCAGATTTAAATGGATTTCGCTTGGATGTAGAAAAAGCACTGAAAGACCTTGAACCTCCTATATTAAGATGGCCTGGAGGTAATTATACTAGTGGATATCATTGGAAATGGGGTGCTGGACCTAAAAATGAACGTGTAGCTCGTAAAAATCCCGTTTGGGATGAATTTGAAAGTCATCATTTTGGAACGACTGAATTTATCGAACATTGTAGACGGATCGGCACCGAACCTATGATTTGTGTGGGTGTTGGAGGTAGCGATGAAAATCCAACGCCAGAAGAAGCTGCTGCTTGGGTCCGTTATTGTAATGCTGTTAATGGCCCAGAAGCAGAGCTTCGTGCAAAAGCGGGATATTCAGAACCCTTGAATGTTAAATGGTGGGGATTAGGGAATGAAGTCTGGGGTTCATGGCAAATTGGTTATTACAGAAATGGAAGGGATTATGGAAAGGATGCTCTTAAATTCATTAAAGCTATGAAAAGATCCGATTCTTCGCTTAAGTTTGTAGCTGTAGGGGCAAATCCCGGTTGGCCTCCGAGATGGAACATTCAACTTCTTTCGAACGATGATCTTGTAAGAGAAATAGATGCTCTCAACTGGCATCATTATCTTCAAATAGGCGATCCCGAAGAACGGATATCTCATGTAAACGCTTCTTTAGGATTGAGAAAAATAGATCGAACATTGAGGGTACTAATTAAAGAAATAGAAAATGCTTGTAAACGAGTCGGAAGAGATGATGTGATCAAGGTAGCTATAACTGAATGGAATGAGTATGGATGGATCCATAGTCCATGGACGACAGATATAAATGACAGAAATAAAGCCCCAGAACAATACGATTTGGCTCATGCACTCTATACTGCAGGATTTTTAAACATTATCCTACGAAAAGCGGCATATATTTCAATAGCAAATTACTCTCCTGTTATTAATACGCGAGGGCTTATTTATGCAGATGAGAGAGGTGTGCTTTTACGTTCTACTTATTTTGTATTTCAAATGTATAAACTTTGTACTGGGGGCTTATCAATATCAACTCAAATTGAATGCCCTAACCTAGAAGACTCAAACGCTTTAGTATTAGATGTAGCTGCTGTCAAAGTGGGTGATAACAAAGTTTATCTCTTTGTCGTAAATCGAGCTCTTGAGGATTTAGCCTGTCAAATTAAAATCCCTGATTTTGCTGTTAGATCATCCTCTGGAACGATATTAACCTCGGAAAGTTTAAAATCTTATAATAGTTTTGAGAATCCTAATGTTGTAATTCCTAGAGAGTTTAAATTAAATGTATCTGGCGAAGAGTTTAAGGTTTCATTTCCTAAACATTCACTTTCCGTTTTATTACTTGAGTAAGATCAAGAAACGATGCAAAAAATACGGAAAACGAGATTTACATTTTATTTACTAAGATATAAGATAAAGTTTTGATATTGCCTTTTCTAAAATAAATGCACTAAAGATATGAATTAGTGTATCGTTCTATAATGAATCAAAAGCATTCTGATTAGAAATCAATTTTAATTATAAAATAAAAATAGGAATGAGATATTGCTTAAGTCTGTTTATTGAATTACAGATAAAGTGAATATATTATTAACCTAATTCTTATAATTCACTTTTTATCTATTTTATTATGCATAAAAAATATGAGTACAGAGATCTTAAACCACTTTGGATTTCTGTATTTGTGGATATTCTTGGATTTAGTATTATTCTTCCGTTTTTACCATATTTTATAGCTGAATTCAATGCATCTCCAGTAATAATTGGATTTCTATTAAGCATAAATGCGATATTTGGATTCTTTTTTGGGCCAATCCTTAGCAAATTAAGTGATACTTATGGTCGAAAGCCTATGATGATGATTTCCTTAGCAGGAACTTTTGTAGGTTTTATCATTTTAATAATTTCTAATAACATTATAGTGTTATTAATTTCAAGAATTATAGATGGAATATTCAGTGGTCAATTTCCTATAGCAAGAGCAATTATAGGTGATGTAGTGTCTCCTGAAGAACGCCCAAAACAGATGACGAATATTGGCATAGCTTTTGGTTCAGCATTCTTAATAGGACCTGTTATTGGGGGGATTTTATCTTCTTTTGGTTTCATCGGACCTGGTATCCTCGCGACAATATTAACAGGATTCACACTTGTTTACACTTCATTATATTTGAAAGAAAGTTTACCAAGAAAGCCAGACCTTAAAGAATCTCAAGCTGATTTACCAGTAATCACAGAATTGGATATGAAATCTTCTTCTATTTGGGGTAATAAGACGTTAATTCTTGTAATACAATATGCTTTTATTGCAATGACGGGAGGAATTTTACATACAACCTTTAGTCTGTTCGCTGGGATTCGTCTTGGGCTTGAACCATTATTAGTTGGAATTTTATTAACACTTTTAGGTGTATATCAAATATTTTTCCGATTATTAGTATTTAATCGGCTAAGAAATTCTATTGGAGATCCTAAGACAGCACTTATAGGATTAGGTAGTTATATAATTTCTTATTTACTCTTAGGATTTACCTCTCAAGCATGGGAATTAATAGTTATTTTGTTCTTTATTAGTTTTGCAGGATCTATGTCACAAGGAATAGTAACAGGTTTTACAAGTCGCTCCGTAGACAGTCGAAACCAAGGTAAAATAATGGGAATCACTAATGGAATAGATAATTTAGCACAGATTATCGGCCCTATATTTGGAGGTATTTTACTCTCTTTAAATGGAACACTACCATATGCTTTAGTTTTAAGTCTATTAAGTGTTGTACCTTTCATTATTGGATTTCAGGTCTTAAAATTCGGTTATGATAATAGGGACCTAGAAAAAACTAAACAAATCCCAACTGAATTGATTAAACCTGAAATTATAAAATAAATATTTATTTTATTCTTTTTAACGCTGTAATCAAAAATTTGAAACTACAATTAGTAGTAATAGAATTATTACTATAAGTGCCTCAATTATATTTGAGCCATGTGTTTTGAATTCCGAAATTAGTATCAATAATTCGTTCTTCAACTCGAATGGGGTAACAAAACCCTATAAATTCCTAACCCTAAACCAGCAATTCTAATTATAAGTGCTAGAATATAAATGGATTTTTAAAATGTATTCATCCTATCAGCTTATTCCGCTTCCAATGAAACCAAAGGTCTCCTAGCAATTGGATTGTCCCCGGGATAAGTGCAATGTAAGCACCCAAAATAATATATATTATTGATATTACTGCATACCAAATGAGCGCACCCTTTAGAAATGGAGTTATTGGGTCCATACCGGGCATTGGATATAATAGAATAATGCTAAGAACATTGATCGCAATGATGATATACATTGAGACCATTGCATCAAAATAAAAGCTCTCTGGAAATTGAATATTCCATATAATTGCTAAGACTATCGCCACAATATTGCATAGGAAAATCCATATCATAAAAATGGGAATGAAGGTTTTAGGAGCATCTTTTCTTTCAAGTGTCATAATATTTTGTAGGAGAAGATGTTTAAAAAAAGTTGATATTATATTCCATTAGAATAAGTTAAAATTAAAACCTTTAATTAATAACTCAAATTATATGCAAACGTGATCATAAAGCATTTAGCTTAACAGAAGATGATTATGCTCCTGATAATTCTCAAATGAATAATCCTAACCTTATTAATATTATATACTGATCTCCGGTAATTATTTGATAATTATAAGTAGTTGAAAACAGAAGGTATAAATAATTTAGATACAACTTGAAATTTAACTAAATTCAATTTTAAAAATGATAATAAGATGGGGGCAAATAAAAGTAGTATAATTGGGATGGTTATTGCCTTAATTATGGGAGCAGCAGGATTAGGATTAGGAACATATATATTTGTCCAAGATATGATTACTGAGGGAGTCCAAGGTCCTCCAGGGGAAGATGGCATAGATGGTATAGACGGGATTGATGGGATAAATGGAACAGATGGAAGTGATGCACCAGGCTATTATTGTGCATCATCATTAGAAGTTCAACAAGCATTAGATTCTATTGGTAATGGTCAAGGCAAAATTACAATAACAAGCGATATAACACTGAACGGAGAAATTAATATCAATGGTGGAGGGACTTATATAATTCAAGGGCAAACATCATCCATTACTATTAATTCTGGTGGTAATTGGGGATCATTTAACATTTCGAATACTCTTTCCTGTACAATTCAAAATTTAAAGTTAAATGCTTCTGGTGTTACAACACCTTTCCAGGCGATAATTGCTATAGAAGAAATTAATGATAATCCAGTGTACATTGATAATCTTCAATTTTTAGGCGATTGGTTAAAATTTAGTGTAGGAATATCTATTTATTCAGATAATGTAAGGATTAAGAATTGCTATTTTAATCAACTTTATCTCGCCATTGATCAACCCGCTGGTTTCGGTAATAAGGCAGATATTTCTGATAATATCATTTACGATATTTATCTAGATGCGTTTAATATTCGTGGTAATTATAATTATATTTCCGGTAATCGATTTAATAGTTGTGATTCTAGTCCAATTCATATAGAGAACGGTGAATTCAACACAATTAATGACAATCTTATCATAAATAGTTTTTATGGAATTCAGATAAAATTTTCTCATAATAACACAATAATAGGAAATAAAATTTCTTCAATAACAGCTCAAAATGGAATTGAATTAATATTAAGTAACGATAATATAGTGTCAGAAAATATAATTATGGATACAGCTGTATATGGCATTTATTTAGCAGATAGTTGGTCTTGCATAATATCAGATAATCGTATTTCATATACTCAATTTGGAATATGCTCAACTGGTTCGTATGTTTCTATTAAAGACAATATAATTTCAAATATTATGTCAATTGGAATTTATGTTATTTTAAACAGTAATTATTCTGTTATTTCAGGAAATATTGTTAGAGATGTATCTCATAATTTTGCAAGCAACATATCAGCAATTAGAATTGACGGAGATTATAGTACCGTTACTGGAAATGCAGTTTTTTCATGTGTTAACAGTGGTTCCGGTGTAGGAATAGGAATATGGATTGGCTCGTCTGCAGAATATTGTGTAGTAGATGGGAATATAGCCTATAATAATGATGATAATTGGTTTGATCAGGGTACCTATACTATGGGAGACGATACGAATAATCAATTCTCCTAGCATGAGTTTAACTAAAAAAAATGTTAATTAAAAGCGAGTATTAAACTTATAATTCTAAAAATCTTTTTTCTTATATTTTTATTAATATCTTTTGATCTTTCCTTATAATTGATTTCAAAAGTTCGTGAAATGGTTACACTACTAAAAGCTAACCTTCAAGTGTCTAACATTGATAATTTAGTATTATAATACATTAGACGATAATTTTTAATTTAAAATTTGGCAACTTTAATCCATGATTAATTAATAGTTATGATGATTTATAACTGTCAAAGAAAGTTTTTTCTTGATTAATCTACCCTACACTCACGAATAAGTTTGCCCTTCTCCGTAAGATTCATAACTACTACTTTTGGACGGCTCATTGCTTCAATTGAATACTTTATTCCTTGAGTGCCTAATCCTGAGGATTTAGTACCCAAAAATGGAAAATGATCAGGTCCACGAGCACTTTTACCATTTATTTGTATTGTTCCTACTTCTAATTCTTGAGCAATGTTAAATGCAAGATCAATATCTGCAGTGAATATCATTCCTTGAAGTCCATATTCAGAAGCATTTGATATTTCTATAGCCTCATCAATATTTTCAACTCTAATGAAAGGAAGAACTGGTCCAAATGGTTCTTCCCATGCAATTCTCATATCTGTAGTGACATTATCTAAAACAGTAGGCCAGATTATGTTTCCTTCTCTTTGATTGCCATATTTTAATAACGCTCCTTTATCTAAAGCATCATTAATTAATCCTTGTACATAGTCACATTGTTTTGAATTTATTAAAGGACCTATTGTCTTATTTTCAGCAGGATCACCTATGCTAAGATTACGAACCTCATTTGTTACTCGATTTATCAGCTCATCTGCAATATTGGGCATAGGTAAAACTCTTTTTACCGCAGTACATCTCTGTCCACTAAAAGAAAACGCTCCGGATACAATTGCTTTAGTTGTTATTTCGATATCCGCATCATCAAGCACTATTGCAGCATCCTTTCCCCCTAATTCTAAAAGAAGGGGCTTCATACCTGCTACTTTCGCAAGATTTTTTCCTGTTTCTGACGAACCGGTGAAACTAACCATATCTATTAGAGGGTGACTAACTAAATAATCCCCGATCTCAGATCCTCGCCCGGTTATTATATTAAAAACTCCTGGAGGGACTCCTGCTTTTTCTAAAATCACCCCAAAATGAAGAGGGGTAATCGCTCCTTGTGTTGGTGGTTTCATAACTATAGAATTTCCTGCTATTAATGCGGGAGCAATCTTAGATCCCGTAAGATTGAACGGATAATTAAAAGGTCCAATGCATAAGACAACACCAAGAGGTACTCTATAGGTTAAAGATATCTTTTCTCGTGTAAACCCTTCAAAAGCATCTCCCATTATCGTTTCTCCTCCCATAAGAGTACCAGATTCTGCAGTCATATTAAAAATGTCAGCTGTTCTAAGAATCTCAGAAATTGCACTGTCCAAGGGTTTTCCAATTTCTTTCATTAAAATTTCCCCTAAATCCTTAGAATATTCCGTCATTATATTTGCTGCTTTTCTTAAAACCTCAGCTCTCTCATTAATGGGAGTATCGCTCCAACAAGCAACATTCTCTTTTGCACAATTTATTATTTCATCAGCTTCCTCTTTGTTACAGGACTGAATATTCCCTAGGATTTCATTATTATAGGGGTTCTGGATCGTTATAGTCTTGCCAGTGTTTGATTCACACCAGTTTCCATTATAGAAGTATTTAAACGTATTAGCTTCTTTTATTTTAGAGAAATCCTTTTCAAAATCCATGGTTTTTTAACCCAAATTATTAAATTATGAGTATTATGTTATTAGTTGCTATGAAAATTTATAACTCTATTCATTATGTTTCATAAATTATAAAATATGTGGTACGTTTTGGTTGAAATTGCAGGCTAATCGCTATGGTGTTTGATTAGGAATTATTATTAAGTCCACGCCATCTTGTAAATTGAATAGCGTAGGATCCACTAATATTATTTTGTTTTAATACAATTCTTTTTCATTTAGTTCCTATATCTTTCTCCAATCAGATGATGGCTTTTTAAGTACGAATAAGATGTCTATATCCATAGATTAGCACAACCAAGATAGCAAAGATGAAAACGATAATGTTGCTAATTATTCTGACTTGAACGCCCATAGAAAATAATTCTCCGAAAAAGTTGATGCAAAAATGTAATAATATCGCCGATAAAATACTGCGACTAGTATTGTTGAATAGCCAAGTGTAAAAAACACTACTAGGAAGGATAACGATAAAAAACATCCAAAAGTCTAAGGAAAATAAACCAAGGGTCTGTTGATATGTTGCATTGATAACAAATAGAGGTAAATGCCATAATCCCCAAAAAAACCCAAGAATCAGGCTTGAAGCAAGAGCATTATATTTCTTCTGGAGGGGATCTAAAACAAAACCACGCCATCCGAATTCCTCAGCCAACACTCCGATAATTAAAAAAATTATAGAAAAAAATAAATTAGATATAAAATCTTGATCGAATCTTATACCGTTCCCTCCTAATAGAAGTGATAATCCTCCTGCGATTAAATGCGGAGTGAGTGATATAATTATAATTGATCCATACCAATGATAATTGATATTTTTATAATCTCGAGATCTATTCCAAAAATCTCTTATTTCATCTTTATCCTTACTTAAATACGTTAATATTATGCCGATTATTGAAGGCCCAAATCCCCCGAGAGCATAAAAGATTATAGTAGGAAAGTATGTAAAAACTTGATTTAATAAAATTGCGATACTCCAGAAAAACCATGAAAAAACAAAGGTTAATAAGAAAAAAAACCAGTGGGTAGAAAGATACAATTTAGTCTGTTCCATGATAAGTATCTATTACCTTTTTAATTTAAATTTTGTTATAGAGCCTTAACATGAGGTAAAAATTAAAAAAAAGAAGAAAAATAACAAGATACTAAATCTAAATGTTATTCTCCAGCTACTTTAAGGGATGAATGTCTGTACTAATAAAGTGCTATCTTTAATCCCATTTGTCGCATCTGTCCCTTTAATACATATTGTTAAATTATGAGGACCCGTGGAGATTTCTTTTGCAATTTGAAGGGTAACTGAATTGTATTGATCTACACCATCACTGGCGATATACACTTCGGGATAACTAGGAGGGCCCTTTATCACACCGTCTAGAACAAATCTAAATTGAATTGATGCTAATCCCGCTCCAGATACGAGAGCAAAAGTGTTAAAAAGAAAATATACTGATTCTCCTGAATTTACTGTAAAATTAATTGTAAGAGCTGCTATCACTAAATCTGTACCAATGGGAGAAGTGCCATAAGTTGCTGAATCATATTTAAACCACGTGTTTTGAATTCCGAAATTAGTGTCAACATCTTGAACTTGGGGGAAAATTATTGTATAAACTCCCATTCCTAAGCCTGATATTCCTATTATAAGGGCTAAAATACCTAATCCTTTTCCATTTGACACAAATATCACTAATTTAATTTAATTTAATTTAAACTTATTTTACTTCTATTTAAATAGGAGTAATACTTAAGCTATGGAAAATTGGGCTATCAAAGCTAATTATACGATATTTATAATTAATTCGTTAACCAGCATAAGATTTTAACATGGTTCCAGAAATAGTAAAACATTTAAAAAAAAAAATCAAAAATTTATTTGTTTATATAACTCTTTCTTCTAAAGAAAATAAATGCAACAATTGTTGGTAACGCAAACAAAATATACCAATGTCCAAAAGAAATTACTCCTGAAGATCCTGTTGATATGTGCTGAAACAGGAGATATATCTGTTGATCATCACCACCTGTAGTAATGTAGGCACCATTTGCTGAAATAGCAACCGCGTGGATAATTCCTCCCGTAGTATAATTCCAAAGAGGGATTCCACTTGACTTTTTAAAAGCATAGATTTGATAATCGTTACTACCTACCGCAATATAGTCACCATTCGCTGAGATATCAATACAATGGGGATGATCAGAATCACCAATTTGGCCACTGGTTGTGTAATTCCATAGAGGAGTTGAGTTTGATCTTTCAAAGAAGTAGGCAGTATTATCTAAACCTCCTGCTGCTATATAATTTCCATCAGAATTTATCGCAACAGAATATATTTGACCACCAGTAACATATGACCAGATTGGTACGTTGCTAGAAATGCTGAAAAGCAAGACTTTTTGATTATATGTTCCAGCTACAAGAAAATTCCCATCATCGGAAATATCTACTGCATTCATTTCAGAACCTTCAGTATAATTCCATAATGGAATCGGGCTCGTTTTATCAAACACGTATAAATAATTATCAGTACTCGCGGCAGCAATGTAATTTCCATCAGCAGAAATAGAAACAGACCAAATGGTAGATCCTGCTGAAAAACTCCACATTTCAGTTTTGGGGCTACTAAATGTGCTATTAAATAAATAAATCATCCCATCATCTGCAGCTGCTACTATGTAATTTCCATCTGCAGAAATAGCAACATCGTTCATAAAATCTGTGGTTGGAGAAAATACCCACTCAGGTGTTTTGGGGTAGGTCACTGAGTCATTAAAATACATCACATTATAAGCATCACTGACTGCAGCTATGTGATTTCCATCTGGAGTAATGTCAACAGCATACACACTATTAGTTGCATTATAAGCCCATAAAGGAGTTTTTGACTCAGATGCCATATTGTTAAACAGATAAACTGAACTGTCATCGGAGTAAGTACTACTAACAACTGAACTTCCATCTGCAGAAATTGCCACATCTCGAATTCCTTCATTAGCCGTATAATTCCATAGAAGTTCAGCAACATCGGAATCCAAACTGGATGAAGAGGGGGAAACTTTAATTTTCGCATCAGCTTGGATACCTGAGAAAATGTTCATACAGCTTAAAAGGAGCAGTATTACTAACAGAAATTTGAAATTATTAGAAAATTTTGTCAAAATTATCAATCCCAATTATTAGATTTATTAAATAAATCACCTTTCACCTTTATTAATTTTAAGGTATTTGTTTTAACGGGCTTTTGATTTAAGTTCAAAGCTTTTAACATATTTTTTTAAACAAATTTCGAAACCCATTATCGGTTTAAGGAATATGATATTAAATCTTAATTTTTCATAATGAAAAAGATTAAAAATTGACCTGATTTTTACAACACCATGAAAGCACTTTTACTTAATGGAAGTCTCAAGAAAGATTTGGATATTGATAAAATACAATCTTTAATAATAGAAGAGCTTGAAAGAAATAGATTTGACATAGAGTCGATCTTATTAAGACAGGTTAACCTAGCAGCATGTCAAGGTTGTTTTGATTGCTGGGTAAAAAGCCCTGGTGAGTGTAGAACAGATGATTACGGTCGGGAAGTTGCGAAAAAAATGGTTCAAAGTAATCTTATCATTCATTTGACACCAATAACTTTCGGTGGATATTCCTCTGAGCTGAAAAAAGTGATAGACAGGTTTATCCCCACAATATTGCCCTTTTTCACGAAAAGGGATGGAGAAACTCATCATACATATCGTTATCCAAACAGAGCTTCAATTATTGTTGTTGGATTTTTGGAACAAACGGATGATGATCAAGAATTAACATTTAAAGAGTTGGTGTATCGTAATTCACTTAATATGGGTGCCCCGATTCATGAAGCACTTATCTACTTCAAAAATCAAAATAAATCCGATTTTATAGACAATTTTAACACAATTTTGCAAATAGTGGAGGCTTAGATATGACTTCAAATAAAAGAGTATTACTTTTAATAGGGAGCCCAAAAGGTGAAAAAAGCACCTCAGCATCTCTTGGAAATTATTTAATCTCAAAATTAGAAGAGTTTGGGATGATAAGCGAGAAATTATTTATTCATAGACTTGTAAATCGAGAAGAAAAACTACAAGAGCTGTCTCAAATAATTGAAAATGTAGATCTAATCATTCTTACGTTTCCTTTATATGTAGATAGTTTACCCGCTCCCGTGATAAA
>SMTZ1_10003441_pt1 | contig 15906 bp, 13 predicted proteins | sample DeeMarSWOR136_30_FD_25667 | JGI IMG/M metagenome (IMG submission 25667)
TTGTGAGAAAGCTGGCACATGTCGTTGGCATCGATGAGATGGTGGGCGGACAGTTCGTCGATTTGAAATTTTCTGGTGAATCCATGGAATATTCAACCCTCGAGTACATCCATACCCACAAGACGGCCTCTCTCTTCGTGGCTACCGGAACAACAGCCGCAATTATCGGAGAGGCGACGGATGATGAAATCCACGCACTGAAGACATATGCCAAGAATCTGGGATTCGCTTTTCAGATTCTTGATGATCTGTTGGATTCAACGGGAAAAATCGAGGAAGTTGGAAAATCCTTGAAAAATGATAAAGGAGGTTTCATTGCATTATACGGCATCGAGAAATCAAAGCAGCTCCTCCAGGAATATACGAACAAGGCCTTCGAGGCGATCAAGATATTTGGCGACAAGAATGACAAACTCGTCGCACTAGGTCAGGTGCTTCTGAAACGAGAGTCATGATTGAGCCATGTGTAATTCCATTTTCAAGGCCAAGCTGTTTCTAATCTTTTTTATCTGGATACTTGTATCAACACCGCAGGAATCCCCCGCCTTTTTTGGAGGGAAATTAGAACCTCCCGATGGCAAAATTTATCACGGTGCACAGGCGGAAGTTAGGCCCGTGAGTATTTTTGCCCATCACGTGGACTGGAAAGGAATCGACCAATATGCGGAAGCATCCCACCGGCGACCTAAGCTCATCATGCATTACATATCCCTCGACACCCTCGCCTTCTGGTTTCTAAAATCAACAATTCTCGAAATATCTCAACAGCCATACAATTATATTCCTCAAATAGGTTTGGATTTCTATTCCTACATTCCCGGTTTTGATATTTTGAATCCGAAGGATATCACGGATAAACTTGCCGAAGGTAATTACGATGATAGGATTAAAGCGTTGGCTCACTTGTTTATCAAAATGAAAACCCCCGCTTTTCTCCGACCCGGTTACGAGTTCGGGGGCAATGGACAGGGTCGATATGCCTCGAAACAGCATTGGGTAAGGGCTTGGAAAAAGATTTTTACAATATTTAAAAATGAAGGTGCTGAAAATGTAGCATTTGTGTGGAATACTCTGGATGCCAAGGATTATTTGGAATACTATCCTGGCGATGAATATGTAGATTGGTGGGGGATCAACGTTTTTTGTAATGATGCTGATAAAAGTCCTTTCATCAATGATTTTGTCCAAGAGGCCGCAAAACACCGCAAGCCTGTGATGATAGCTGAATCCACGCCTAGATATGTCGGCTCCGTCGGAGGTGAAGTCGCATGGAAAAAGTGGTATCAACCCTATTTCAATCTTATTCATAAATACCCTCACTTAAAGGCTTTTTGTTATGTCAATGCATCCTGGAAAAACTATCCTGACAGGTCATTCAAACATGACTGCCGCATTCAGAGCAACACTTTCATTACCTCAATATATAGGCAATTATTATCAAACTCGAAGTTTATCAATGCAAATAACAAATGAATGCATTTACAAACCGGAGGGCAAAAAATTTTCCTAGCCTGCTGAAATAATCAATCCAGAAAAATATGCATTAGAGTTGCAAGGTTCAACGATTTCAAAGTTTTACCAGATTATGCTTCCAACATCCTGTAAGACTTATCTAGTGTGAAGTTACAAGCTGATTAGCTTTATCTTTTTCTGTTCGACTCTTTTTGCATGACATATTGATTCTTGAGAAAGTTCATATTGAAACAGAAGTTATTGGGATGGTTATAGATAGGAGCTTGAGATTGTATGAATTATTTGCAAAAATGCCCAGTTTGTACAGGATATCAATTTAAACACTTTCGGAAATACTTTGAAAGTTATTTAGTGGAGTGCAAAAATTGCAAGTTTGTTTTCATGAATCCTATCCCAACTGAGGATTGGATAAATCGTTACTACCAACAATCTTCTTTATTAGATGAAAACAATGAACACAATGACTGGTGGGGGAGTCCGGGGAGTGCCCAGGAAAGAGTTCTGGAGTTCAAGTATCCTAAAAGTTTTGAAAGGCGCACTAACGAAATGTTAAATAGCATCGAAGAGTATATAAAACCTGGGAAAATGTTGGATATTGGATGCAGTTTGGGGACCCTTTTAAAGGTAGCAAAAGGGCGGGGATGGGAAACAACTGGAATAGAGCTTGCCAGGGAGGTTTCCAAATACTCTCATGAAAAGTATGGGTTAGACATATATACTTCCGATTTGCTTGAATTAGGTCTGAAAGAGAATTCATTTGATTGCATCACAATGGTTCATGTTTTAGAACATTTGACGAATTTACATGAATACATGAATGAAGTCTATCGGCTGCTGAAACCGGACGCAATCTTATATATTCGTGTGCCTAATTTAAATAGTTTGAAGTACAAACTGGCAGGGCAATATTATTTTCTTCATGTGTCAGAGCATATATCTTTTTTTTCAATAGATTCATTATCGCAGCTCTTAAGAATGAATGGGTTTACAATTTTACAGGGATATACACATGATATTACAAATGATCCCTATTTTTATTTTGGAATAGTTAAGCGGATAAAAATGGATAATATACTATTTAAGATTTTAGGTTGCGACAAAAAAAATTGGAAAGAACAAGAAAAAAATATCGAGAATAATAGGGCTTATAATACATCCAATAGTAGCGTTTATAAAAATATCAATAGAATATCAAGATTTCTTAATTTGTTCTGGCCGAAGAAACTGGTATCAGTTAGCAGGATGGGAGATGAATTAATAATTATAGGAAAAAAATAGAATATCTGATTACTTAACCTTAGGATCCTATATGATTTCCTTGGGAAGCAAATGATTTGCAGTAATAGAAAGACAGTGTTTATTCGTAATACGATAGAAGATAGGTAGTACGAGAAGTGAAACAGTTGATCTATTTCATTAACAAATACCTTGGCTGGCGCAATTGGTCTGTAATACTCTACAATTCTGTGATCGAAAATATTTTCATTTTATTCTACATTGCGTTACGCCAGGAAGTCTATTCCATCCGGCTCACTGTTGATTGTTTCATCTTTTTGTTGTTCAGCTGCTTTTGCACAAGTTATGGGTACCTTGTCAATGACCTAGGCGATAAAGAACTGGATAAACTTCATGCGAAGGACAACACATTTAAGGATGACTCCGTTACAAAAGCAAGTTTGATCGTTCTGTTCTTCTTGCTCCTGAGCGTTATTCTTGGCCTGCGCTTTATTAAGAATCCGCTCTTTTTCCCCTTTTGGCTCTGCTGGCTTGGTATTTCCACCGCCTATTCGATAAGGCCCTTTCGGCTAAAAGAGAGAAGGAAAGTCGGTCTCATCGTTGTTGTAATTGCTCAGAGAGTATTGCCCCTGCTCGTACTTTACACTGCCTTCAACCACTACGTCTGGGTAGATTGGATCGTTTTCGCAGTTTATGTCTTCTTCAGGGGTCTCTCATCAGACCTCAATCACCAATTGGAGGATTATCATCACGATTTCATTACCGAGACAAGTACCTATGTTGTCAATGCCGGCTTGCAAAGGGCACAGAAACTTTTTCGTTTGTCCCTTGAGAGTGAAAAGGTTCTCCTTTTTCTTTGCTTGCTTTTAATTTACCATGAACTGCCGCGTATTGAGTATTACGGCATGTCTTTAGTCTTGCCTATATTGGTTCTTTATCTGTTCCTGTATGTTTTGAGCTGGATCAAAATCAAATCCCGGGACTTGGAAATCAGTGTCAACCCCTTTCTCCCAGGGCGAAGGGATGTATTTCAATTCATTCATCACGGATTCCCTTCAGTTGCACTCCCGTTCTACTTGATTCTTTTACTATTACTTCAACATTGGAGCTTCGTCCCAATTTTATTAGCTTTCATTTTCTTGAAAAGAATGTACTCTTTGAAATATCTGAAAAACAGCTATCCACTGAAGTTACTAATTCGGGTCAGTACAAGATGAATGAGCTAACGACAATGTAGCTGTTCATCGATTACTGCCATCGTCTCTTGGCAGCAAGGGAGATACGCAAATTTTAGAAGATCCTTAAGAAGGGGGCGTGGAAACTTGGATGGTAAGTATATTGAAGTGCGCATAGGTTTTTCTGAAGTGAACTGTAAAGTTGAGTTGAGACTTGGCCATGTCTTAAGCTTATGTTCAGAAGGTAATGTTAATGAAAGATTTTGATGTGATCATTATCGGAGCGGGCCCTGGAGGCTCAGTAGCAGCGCAAACCGTTGCGAAAAATGGGTGGGATGTCGCTCTTTTGGAGAAGGATGAAAGCCCCGGAAAAAATAATGTCTGTGGAGGAATGCTTTCTCTCGGTACCGTTGAGAAATTCCGAATTGAAAAGGATATTATTGAGAAAACCTTACATAGGCAAATCAATGTTTTTCCTTATGGTATGGTAGAGGACATCCAATTTCCCCAGGTCACGGTGTTGCGAAGGAGATTTGACAAATATCTTGCCGATAGGGCCGTGTTGGCGGGGGCCAAGTTATTCACTAGAACAAAGGCTGCCGATGTCCGGCTCTTGAGATATGGACGGGTGGAAGTTGAAATTGCAAAAGAGGACTCTGCTCCAAAGGAATTAATAAGGGGGAAAATCGTAATCTTTGCTGATGGTGTTTATACGTTGGCGAGGAGGTTTGGAGACCTTGGATTTGAAAAAAAACCAAACAATACCGCATTTGCTCTGGCCTATGAATTGGAGTGGCCACAAAATCCAATGGATCACTTTGAAATATACTTTTCCCCAAGGATCGCAAGGTGGGGATACGCATGGATATTTCCCAAAAGAAATATTCTAAACTTTGGAATGGGGTGTATGCTGTCAGAACTTAATCGGAACAAAAATCTCCACCGTCGCCTTGAATATTTTATTGATAAATCTGAACTTCTAAGAAATAAGAATATTATAAGAAAAACCGGGGCATTTATTCCTATGAGCCCGGCACGGAGAATCTATGGCGACTCGGCACTTGTTGTCGGGGATGCGGCGGGAATGGTCCATCCCCTTATAGGCTCGGGGATAGATAATGCAATGAATGCTGGAGAACTTGCTGGACTCATTTCAAACCAATCTCTGGAACAAGGCGATTTTTCTGAGAAATTTCTGAGCAAATATCAAACAGAGTGGGAGAATAATCCTATATATAAATTTATCAAGAGACAAGACTTAATAGCAAAAGTATGTCTTCCGTTTTCAAGGATTGATAAAAATATTTCAACAAAAGTCAGACAATTGCTATTTTTGAGAAATGGGATAAATAGTCTTCAACGAATCAAGGTTTTAGCATATCCTCTACTTGGGAGGCCACAACTCCCTAGGCAGATCGAACAGAGGAGCATCGAGTCTTAGCAGTCAAAAACCTTGGTTAGATTGAAAGTCAACGCATTCCAAAATTCCATGACTATATTTTGTATGAACCCCTGGAAATGTAATGCATCCAAGGATGAGCTTTAATTTTGCCCCAGAGGTATTTAGTTGGCGTCCAAGCAAGGCTTATATTTTAGATCGCATTGATCCCAAATTTGTTCTATGAAAAAAGCCCACCCCATAATCCATGACGGTTGCCATATTTCCAATTACAGGAATTCCTTTGAATGGTGGTATTTCGATTTTGATTTAGAAAGCCAGCATCATATTTATATTGAATGGCAAGCTCCCATCTTTAACCTTCGTGATAACTATTGCATGTTAATCATCAGAATCCACAATCCTGAAAGAGGATTTAACAATAATCATAATAAAAAATCAGAAGCTCCTTTAACCAAAGTATTCCGATACCGCCGTTCTTTGGTAGCTCAGAATCCAACATTATGTCAGATAGTATTCCCAACAGGCCATATCGTAGAAAGAGCTGGAAATTATTTCATCAAAGTTAACGAAAGGAATCTTCTAATCGATATAGAATTAGAAAGGGTTTTGCCTTCAGTAATTGCTGAGGATGAAGTATTGCTTTGCGCGAGAAGCGATAAGGAATTTTTCTCATGGAACATTCCACTTCCGAGGGCTCTGGCGACGGGACAAATTAAGGTGGATGGTGAACACATTGAAGTTAACGGAACTGCATACCACGATCATAATTGGGGAAATCTTAATATCCGAAAATATCTCATCGGTTGGATATGGGCACGTTTTTTTTTCGACGATTTTACGTTCATATTCGGAAACATAGCTATCAAGGAATCTAAAGAAAACATCCAAGTTCTGCTACTTATTGATAAAGATGGAAAAAAAGTCGATTTTTCCTCATCAAAAGTTGAATACATGAATACCAGTAATCACAACGATTGCACGTTATCTCTTCCGCGTACTGTGTCACTTATTTTCAACGGTCGTGAGAACTACAGGTTCCATTTAATAATCAAGAAAAATCTTGCAGTTCAGGAGTTTCCCCTCGGTTCTTTTCAAAATCATCTATGGAATTCAGCTCTGACGAGAGCTTATTATTTTTTTACGGTGAATAAGGCTCCCAATTTTATAAAGAAATGGTTCGGCCGATCTCTTTATTTCCAGTTTTCAGCCCAAAGCGAACTATACGTAGATGGTAATTTGGCGGACACAAAAAATGGTAATGTGGAAGTATTCTCCTTTGCAGACTAACCGCTTTATGTTGACCTATGACCAGGTCAGTGAAGTCGATTCAAAAGAGGTAGGTATCAAAGCACTTAATATCACTCGGTGCAATGATGCTGGATTTCAAGTTCCAGATGGCATAGTTGTGCCGATTCAATCATTCTTTGCTTATGTTCGGGGAGAAAACCTTGAAACATTATTTCAGGCTATCGAACATCATTTTTCCGGCAACAAGAGGGTGATTGTCCGTTCTTCTGCTTTGGGGGAAGATGGACCTGTGATCTCCTATGCTGGCCAGTACCTCTCATTGATTTGCTCTAACAGCGTAACAGAGATCAAAGAAGCTTGTGAAGCTTGCTGGTCTTCATATTTCGGGAAAAATATTAAAACTTACCACAAGGCCATTAGAGAAACCAACCTGAGAAAAGGCCAAGGCATGGCCTTACTTATTCAAGACCTGGTGAATGCGTCTTCCTCGGGCGTATGCTTTACAAAGGATCCTCTCAATGGTGAAAAGGGTGTTTTCATAATCAATGCTGTCCATGGCTTAGGAGAAGCCCTGATGGCAGGGGAAGTGGTGGCAGATCACTATGAATTTGATATCGAGAGGGGTAAGACTATAGATCACATAACGGGCAAACAGACACTCTGGCGTTCCCCTGAATCCCCGCAAGGACTGAGTCCGTTGCCTCAACACCTGCTAGGAAAACGAGTACTCACTGCAAATCAAATCGAGGAGATCGCCCGCTGTGCTCAAAAAGCTGGCGAATTCTTTCAGGACCACCTAGATATTGAGTGGGCCTACGGAGGCGAAGAACTATTTCTCCTTCAAGTTAGGCCGATTACACGGGTAGCTAAGAAGAGGGACTTTGAATTGTGGACCCGTGACAATGTGGCCGATGTCATTCCTGACGCCGTCACTCCACTGACTTGGTCAGTCGTTAAGGATGCGACCAATAATGGTTTTAGAAAGGTAATCGGTGAGCTCGGTTTCCCTTATGAGCCTGCCGATTTGTTCAGGGTTTTTGACGGCAGGGTTTATTGCAATCTAACTGCGTATCAAAAGCTACATGAATTACCAACTGAGAAATCCAAGACTTCCCTACTGATCATCAAAGTTGGGCTCAACTATTTGCGATTACTTGTCTCACTGAAGAATAGGGTTGCCCATCTGCAAGAGAAATTCTTGGAGGGACTGAAGGATACCAGAGGGAAAAGCCGGGCTTCCACAATTGAAGCTCTAAGAGAATACCTGTCGAAATACATGGCCACCCATATCCTGGTAACTTTCCTCATGGATATTGGCTTGCTAGTTACGCGCCGATTGATGGGGAAGAACATAGCGACATCAGGAACAAGCTCTGCTATCGATAACCTCGTTATCGGCTTGAATGAAGTTGAAAGTACTGCTTCCCGAGAAGCGTTATGGGAATTGGCTTGCAGAATAAAAGAAGATGAAAAATTGGCTGAAACAATACGAAATTCATCCGTAGAATCGGTGCCGGACATTCTGAGGGGGTGGGGAAGGCCTTACGGAGACATGTGGCAGGATTTTATAAACCGTCATGGCCATTCGAGTTTGCGAGAATTCGAGCTCTATTTCCCGAGATGGGCAGAAGACCCCAGCTTTGTTATCACCATCCTTAAGAATTATATGATTGAGTGCCAAGACATTGATTTTGAAACGGAAAAACGTATTCGAGAGGAAACACGGAGGGAAGCAGAAAAATCGCTTTTAAGAAGGGCGCCGTTCGCTTATCGGCCCTTCTTGAGGTATTACAACAAACATATTCAACAATGCACTATTTGGCGGGAGTCCATCAAGCAGAAGATTGTCAAAATAATGGCTGAAATCCGTACTCAAGCTACAAATTTCGCTAAGGATAAGGGGATAAAGCCGTTTGAAGGGGTTTTCTTTTTGACCGTGCCGGAAATAGCTGAATATGAAAATAATCCCATCTCTCCGGATATTCTCGAGGAAATCGGTCGGAGGCGAAGCGAATGGGAGCGATGGCAAGCGAAAGAAGCCTTTCGGGAGATAAGAGTATTCACCAATGGTCAAACAATAAAGATTCCGCATCTGGGCCGATCTGGAAAAAAGATTCAGGGGTTGGGCTTGAGCAGCGGTAAATACTCGGGGCGCGCCAAGATAATTATCGATCCAGGTGATGCGGCTTCCTTTCAAATGGGCGATATCCTCGTTACTCGTTCAACCAATCCAAGCTGGACCCCGCTGTTCGTGCTTGCCGGTGCCATCGTGACAGACATGGGAAATTACCTTTCACACGGCGCAATAGTGGCCCGTGAATTGGGAATTCCAGCCGTGGGGAATCTATTGGATGCAACGGCTAGAATTAAGGACGGGCAGACTATTGAAGTAGATGGCCACACCGGTACTGTAACCCTGTCAAGAGAAGGATAGCATGAAATCTACTTATGAAGCCGTAGTCGTTGGGGCTGGACCCTCAGGGTGCTCTACGGCAATTCATTTAGGAAAAATGGGGGTTGAGGTATTACTCCTTGACAAATCGACCTTCCCTCGGGACAAGGTTTGTGGAGATGGTGTCCCTCGCAAGTGTTTCCCTTTGTTGGAAGAATTAGGAATAGGGGGACAACTCCTTTTGAGTCGAGGATATCCAATCCGCCAATTAAATATCCACACGCCCAGTGGTGAGGTTATTTCTTATGGAAATCTTGAAGACGAGATTTCCCAGCAAAGCGTATGTTTGGCCCGCAGGGATTTTGACTTTTTGATTGTTAGTCAAGCGAAAAAATTCTTACCTCAAGTTGCCTTAGGCATGGAGGTCGTTCGAATTGAGCAGATGTCGAAAGATGCCCATATTGTTCTGATAGAGGAAAGGGAAACAGGGCGTCAAAAGCAGATATCTACTCGTATACTCATCGGTGCAGATGGCGCAAATTCCATCGTTTCTCGTCAGAAAGAAATGGTCTCACCTCGAAAACCTGATCGGTTTATTGGACTTAGGGCTTATTGGGATAATGGTTCGTTCGAACCGGTCGCACACATCGTTTATGACCATTTAACATTACCTGGATATGTCTGGCTTTTCCCCATTTCAAAGAACAGAGCCAACATAGGAATGGTTGTCACTCAAGATAGTAAACGGCGAGCCGGAAGCAACATGGTGAGCTTATTCAAAGATATTGTGAGCAGCCATCATATTTTCAAAGGATTACAAAAAAATGGAGAAATATTCGATAGAATCAAAGCATCTCCGTTGAACTTAGGCTCTGCTAGAGGCCATAGGGTGAAAGATGGTGTCATCCTGGTTGGAGACGCCGCTTGTCTAATCAACCCTTTAACCGGAGGGGGGATATTCAATGCAATGTTCAGCGGGAAACAGGCTGCATACGCATCTGCTCGTTGTTTGCGAAAAAATGACGTATCTCAAAGGGGATTGAAAATCTACGAAAAAAGCTTAAGGAGAACCTTATCTGCAAGTTTTTTCTATTCTTCATTTATGAAAAGGTGCCTACAAAAAGAAAAAACCGCTTATTGGTGGCTACAGTGCTGTGCGAAAAATCGTGTATTTGCCGATATCTTTCTATCATTCTATGGAAATCCATTGCCTCGTCTCGCCGCCCTGAATCCTCTGTCTTTATTGAAAGCCCTAACTGCAAAATGATCATTATCATTTTATGACGTGCAGGCTTAATCTGAATTAGCAAATGCCCAAGCTCAATATTTGACTTTTTCATGACTTCTTCTAGCGCGACATATACAGTTTCTGAAATCAGGAACAAATCAATCAAGGGAATTAAATGGGTTGGTTTGGCTGAAGTTATGATCAGGCTAGGCCAGGTTATCAGTACGATAATTCTGGCAAAGCTATTGGGTCCCAATACTTTTGGAATATTTGGAATCTGTTTAATTCTCTACAGGCTAGCCCACGCAATCGCAGATTTTGGTTTTGGAGCTGCAATAATTCAAAAAAAAGATATAGAAAAAAGACAAATCGACACTATCTTTTCTCTTTGTCTGATTTTTTCAACTATTTTATGCCTTACCGCCTATTTCTTAGCGGATTATGTACAACATTTTTTTAGTTTTAAAGATCTTACAGAACCCATAAAAATACTATCATTTATATTCGTTATAGTGGCTTCGTCAATAATCCTAAGATCTCTGTTTATTAGGAATCTAAATTTTGATAAATTAACGATTATTGAGGTCTTGTCCTTCTTTCTTAGTTCAATCATTGCAATATTCCTAGCCTACAAAGGATTCGGGATCTGGAGTTTGATAATCGGCCTCTATATCGAAAACATTCTATTAACTATTCTTTTATTCATTTACGCAAATTGGATCCCACATCTAAGAATAAGTTTTACCTGTCTTAAAGAAATCCTTCCTTTTGCATTCAACGTTATTCTTGCCCGTTTAGCTTACTTTTTCAATTCAAACATTGGGAATTTTCTTGTGGGTAAATTTCTTGGACAACATTATCTGGGAATATACTTAGTAGCATATAGCCTTATCGATATGCCAGTTCAGAGAATATCAAAAAATGTTACAAAAGTTACATTCTCAACCTTATCTAAGTTTCAAGATGACCTTATGGAATTTAAAAAAACGTACAAAGCTATCAATTATTATTTATCGTTGATAATATTCCCACTGTTCATAGGATTATTTATTGTGGCGCCTGAATTTATAAGAACCTTTTATGGCCATCAATGGGAAGAGATGATTGTCCCCTTAAGAATTCTATGCTTTGCAGGAATTTTCAGGTCGCTATTGGTTATTTCAAGCACAACCTTATTCGCAATTAATAAACCAGAGGTCGAAGTTAAGATTGCTTTTTTTCAAGGGTTTCTTCTCTGCACTCTAATAATTCTTTTTCTGCATTCCGGAATCATAGGTGTTTCCTTGGCCGTGACGGCTGCATATCTACTCGGTTCGTCCACTTCACTGATCTTAACATTATCGACTATCCGCATGAGACTTAGGGAATATATTAAATTAATACTGAATCCTTTTGTTGGCTCGGGATTCATAATTTCAATCTGGCTGGTAAATTTCTTTACTTTAAAGAATGTTATGAGCGACCTTATATTTATGATCATCAACATCATTATTTCCGCAATTCTCTTTACTATCTATGTTTTTATAACCGATCGATCGGTTTTTTCCCGTTTTAGGAAAATTCTATTAACCTCTTATGAATAAAACAAGCCAATACTCATCCACAAATTCCAATAAATATCAATGCCAACACCCATTCGCAACCAAAAGGATAGGTAGATTTTACGACTCCCTTACTAAACTGATTGCTTCGGTTAAACCCGGAAATATCCTTAATATTGGTTGCGGTGAAGGTTTTGATATAAAACGAATTTATGAAAGCGGTATCACTAATTTTGGATATTGTTATGGTCTGGATTCAAATTTTAACGCATTAAGAATGGCCAAGAAAAAGTTAGCGAACTTGCGATTTCGTGCAGTGATGGGTGATATTTATTGTTTGCCGATCAAATTAGACAGGTTTCATATTATACTTTGCTTAGAAGTTCTTGAACATTTAAATTATCCTGAAAGAGCTTTGAAGGAAATATCTCAACATTTTCACGGTTGGTGTATATTTTCGGTGCCAAATGAACCGTTATATCGGTTGACAAGAATGATAGTTTTTAAACAACATATATTGAAACTGGGAAACCATCCCGAACATGTAAACCATTGGTCGAAAGATAAATTTTCTCATTTAATTAGAAAATATTTTGCAGTTGACAAGATAATTACCTCATTCCCGTGGACAATTGTTCTCTGTCACAAAAAAGGGAAGTAAAGAAATGAAAATATTGTTTTTCCCCAGTGACTTGGGAGGTGGGTTCGGCCATATAAGTAGGTGTCTGGCTATAGCTCATGAAGCCCAACAACGAGGGCATGATTGTGCCTTTGTCACGAATACTAAGAAATACTACCTACGTTTATCAAATAATTTTCAATCGTATACCATTAGAACGAACCGTAGGTGGGACTCTATTCTTTCTGGGCTAAAAACTATATTATTTCAATCTGATTCTCGTTATTCACCCGTTTTCACCGAATTCCCTGGATTAGATTTCCAAGTCATTAGGGATGGTTTAGTTGATGAGAAGGTTGTAAAGGAAATATTGACCAAATATGTACAAATAGTTGAACACTTTAACCCCCATTTACTAATCGGAGACACCAACCTTTTAGCTTGGATACTTTCCAAAAAAGTTGATGTCCCTATTGTTCAAATTGTTCGCTATGCATCTCATCCTTCAACGGCAAAACTCATCTGGTGGAAAAAGGAGCCCGAAGGCGTTATCCAGCCAAATTCTTCAGCGCTTTTCAACCCTTTGCTAAAAGAGATGGGTTTAAAGCCAATCAAACGGGCAGAGGATTTATTGCGAGGGGATTTATTCATTGTTCCAAGCATCCCTGAAATAGAACCCATCCCGATGGCGAGAAAGACAATCCATGTAGGCGAATTAACAATCTCAAGCAAAGACAGCGAAATCCCATCATGGTTCGAAGAAATTGATAATCGCCAACCTCTCGTTTATATAACAATTGGAGGCGGAGCAGGAGGTGTAGGCAACAAATTATTTTTTTCAACAATTGTTGAAGCATTTGCTAAAAAACCCATTCAGGTTGTAGTTTCAGCAACGAATAAATTTCATTCACTTGATTTTACTAATCTTCCAAAAAATATGAGATTTTTCCAGTGGGTTTCGGGAAAGCTTCTGATATCAAATGCTGACCTGGTAATCTTTCATGGAGGTTATGGCACCATGATGGAATCCATTGCTAGCGGTAAACCCACAATTACGGTACCATTTCACTCAGAACAGGAGGGAAATGGGAGAAGACTTGAGCGATTAGGCTGTGGTATCGTTGTTAAGTTGAGCAGAGAACCCTATAAACGAATTGAAGGTAAATGGAAATACGGTACGTATAGCTATTTAGTTCAAAATAGATATGATCTAACCGCCAAAGAACTCATGAATGAAGTAAATAAAATACTCTTTAACAACGAGTACTTAAATAAAGCTCAAATTCTTCAGTCCAAAATCAGTGAATATGATGGTGCTCAAAGAATAATGGAAATAATAGAGAAATATTGGTCATAACTTTTGAAAGGCAAGAAGGGACATACCTATTAAAAAGGGGCTTCAAAACAGACCCGACAAACCTATATAGGGGGGTTTTATTGATGGAATTGAGGGAATTAAACGTGATGAATAATGATTTTTCAGTACTTGAAAGGATTGAAAATGTTCGGGACCTAAAAAATCTAAGAATTGAAGAACTTCTTCAGCTAGCTGCTGAGATAAGACAATTCATAATCCAGAATGTTTCTAAAACAGGCGGCCATCTTGGTCCATCTCTTGGTACGGTTGATTTAACAGTTGCCCTGCACTACTTTTTCAACAGCCCTAAAGATAAAATAATCTGGGATGTCGGCCATCAATGCTACGCGCATAAGATACTCACTGGAAGAAGGAAAAGATTTCATACACTGAGGCAGTACAATGGTTTGAGCGGGTTTCCAACCATAGGTGAGAGCAAACACGATGCCTATGGAACAGGGCATGCCTCTACTTCAATATCGGCAGCCCTTGGATTTGCCGAGGCGCGTGATTTGAGAAAGCAAGATTATGAGGTTATAGCTGTAATTGGAGATGGAGCATTTACAGGGGGTAATGCTCTCGAGGCGATTAACCAGGCCGGCTCCCTGAACACAAGAATTATTATAATTCTCAACGACAACAGAATGTCTATATCAAAAAACGTTGGGGCCCTCTCAGAGTATACTCACAGGATTGAAAAGACTGAAACATATAAGCACGTCAAGCAGACAATTAATGAACTTATTGAGCAGGGAAACGGCTTGAGAGAGAAATTGATGGATTTGAAAGCCCACTTGAAGGAAGTCGGAACTCCTGGGCTTCTTTTTGAGAAGCTGGGCCTAAATTACATCGGCCCTATGGACGGTCATAACATAGAGGAAATGTTGGACTCCTTTCAGAAAGCCAAGAGGCTTGATGGCCCTTCATTGGTTCATCTTAGAACAATCAAAGGAAAGGGGTATTCTTTGGCGGTGCATAACAAGTCCAAGTTCCATGGAGTCAATCCCTTCAATGTTGAGAACGGCGAGGACCTAGAATCTCATGATCGACCTTCTTTTTCAGAGGTGTTTGCCGATACACTCATTCATATTGCAGAGGAAGATGATTCGATAGTTGGAATAACTGCAGCCATGCCTGATGGCACAGGACTTTCAAAATTCAAGAAGCGCTTTCCTGACAGGTTTTTCGATGTGGGAATAGCGGAACAGCATGCAGTTGTCTTTGCAGCTGGCTTGGCAAAACAAGGACTAAAGCCTGTATGTGCCATTTATTCAACATTTCTTCAGAGAGCCTATGACGCAATAGTCCATGATGTGGCCCTTCAGGAGCTTCCTGTTATCTTTGCCATTGACCGCGCCGGGCTTGTGGGAAGTGATGGGTCAACTCATCACGGCTGCTTTGATTTATCTTACCTGAGACACATTCCAAATCTGATCGTTATGGCGCCAAAGGACGGGGATGAGCTCAGGCATATGCTGTTTACAGCTACAAAATTAGGAAAGCCTGTTGCTGTACGATATCCAAGAGGATACTGCCCTCATGGTAAGAAGAAAAACTTACAATTTCTGAATATCGGGAAATGCGAGGTGGTAAAAGAAGGAAGCATGCTCACCATAGTGTCAATAGGCACTGTCTTCCAGGACGCTCTGAGGGCATCAATGATATTGGGAAAAAAGGGAATTAAAACAACCCTCATCAATGCAAGGTTTGTAAAGCCCCTCGATAACGATATTGCGGACTACATCAGCAGGACTGGGAAAGCCATAATCATTGAGGAAAATTCAATAAGGGGCGGTTTCGGAAGCGCAGTTCTTGAATTATGCCATGAAAATAACGTGAACGCTGATATTAGGCTTATTGGCATTCCTGACAAATTTATTGAGCATGGAAGCCAGGATCAGCTGAGAAAGGATTGCGGGCTTCATTATGAAAATATCGTCAGGATTGGCGAGGCACTAAATGCAGCCCGTAGATTAGAAAAAGAACATCCAGATCAGGGCCACAGAAAGCTGGCCAATGACAGCAGAGATGAAGGGAAGGGAGAATGCCTTTCAAACTTGAACAACTGGACGTGGGGAAGCGGGCGCTCGAGTATATGAGTGTTATTTATGGCATTGCTGAACAATTGCCATCTCTGGAAGAGTACAATCTCGAAAGCCAGATCATTCGGGTGGCACTGGAATTGCCCTGAATATCGCTGGCTCCGCCCCGGAGGGAAGGCTCCACGAGTCGAAG
>SMTZ1_10023270_pt1 | contig 15906 bp, 14 predicted proteins | sample DeeMarSWOR136_30_FD_25667 | JGI IMG/M metagenome (IMG submission 25667)
TCTGTAAAGCGGTACGAAGCTCTTTCAGGGCCTCGTCTCTGTGTCCTTGTTTTTCCAACATAATGCCCAGATTGTAATGCAGGTCTAAATCATCCGGTACCAGCATCAAGCCCCTGCGATATGTTTGAATCGCTTCGTCGAGCTTGTTCTGCTGGAAGAGGATTGTTGCCAGATTATTGTATGCCTGCGGCAGATCCGGCTTTAACCGAATCGCTTTAGAATAATTTTCAACAGCCTTGTCGAGCCTGCCCTGAACGTGATACGCCAAACCTAAATTGAAATATGCATCCGCAAAGAAGGGATAGATTCGTAGCGCCTCTATATTATGAGTGATAGCTGCATCCGGGTTTCCCTGTTTGCCGATAGATTCGTAGCGCCTCTATATTATGAGTGATAGCTGCATCCGGGTTTCCCTGTTTGCCAAATAATAACCCTAATTTGGCATAAGCCTCGTAACGATGCGGCACATAATTCAGAACCAAACGATACTGCTCAGCGGCAGCGTTGTATTTATCCAAATATTCGAGCAATTCGCCGTATTTCCAATGCAGCCACCAGTCTGAGGGTGTTTGCTGAATCGCCCAGCGATACTGAACTTCAACTTCATTAAGAACCTCCGGTGAAAGAGAGGCCTTAAGAGCCTTTAGTTTTTGCTCCATTTTCCTGACCCGCAGGTCATGGTAGAGCTGGTTGGTGAATGGTGCCTGCTTTATAAAGCCATCGAGAACCTCATCGGCAATCCTGTACCGGTCCCAATCCGTGTAGGCTAAATGCCGCGCACATTCGGCCTCGGTTGGGAATGGACGTTCATCCGCCCCGTAATGTTTTATGCGCTGCGGAAGTATCTCCTGGACCTGCTTGAAAATTGTCCCGGCCAGAAGATAATTGCCTTTGAAATTCATGTGGACATGCTCATAAAACAGCTCCTCGCCGGGAATTTCATTAGGACTGTTTTTTTCAAATGTTCTCACAGCATCAATCAGGTAAACACCTTCAGCAGCTTTATCGCAAGCTACATTACGAATAATCTCATTGATACGATTATCAGCGCGAAAGCGAAGTGTATCCAGCTGGCGCGCTTGAATATATCTTTCCCTGCTCTTGTCATACTCCCCCATTGCCCAGTAACACCACCCCAGCCGAAACTGCAGGTTGGCATAACTACTGTCAATTTCATCAGCTTTTAAGTACCGTTCCACCGCCTCAGCATAATTGCCGTCTGTCTCATATTCGACCCCTTGCTGATAAAGCTCGTCCCAGCTTTTCTTCTCAGTGTCTGTTAGATTCGGCCGATGTAGTGATGCGAACGGCGGGCTGTCCTTCAGGTTGCCGGGCACAGTGCAAAAAATTATATTTATTCCGCTCTTGCAGGCAATGCGACGAATATCCTGCAGGTTCCTTTGAAAGTGCTGATAAACGATTCCCAGGCTGGTGTCGTTCGTTCTTACCTGCTTTTCGAGAAACATTTTCATGCCGCGCCAAACCCTGGGGGCATCGCCGGCGCCTGCTGATTCCAGCAGATTCGTTATAAGCTGGCCCAGTCTGGTAGCTTTAATCGCGATTCCGAAGCGGATGAGAGACAGATTGGAACTAAGCGGTGTAAAGACAGTTCCGGCCCCGTATGGGCCGACAACCTCGTTGTTGCCAAGGTACACGATAAACAAATCGGTTTGATGTCGTGCGCAATCGTCGGCGATTTCCAGAACCACATGGGAGTTTATGGCCGGCATCGCAGCGGTAATAACTTCAAAATTCGCTTGTGGATACCGTTGACGCAGCATTAGTCTGGCATACCCGCTGCAGCGGAAGCACCCAGCACAAAAATTCGATAAGCATCGTTTGGTTTATCCGCAGGAAAAACAAACGGGTTGGCCGTTCGGGCAACGTTCGGGTGAAAGAACCGCCAGGCGAATTTGGGATTGCTACGGTAAGAGGCCTTGTCATTTACTTTGCATTTGATGGTTGTGGCTGTGGGGAAGCCGAAGCCGACTATGCGCAGGGTAATCTCCAGCAGCAAGAACAGAAGGGCCGGAATTACGGTAACAGCAATAACACGAAACAGCCAGAGACGCCAACCGGTTATCGGCGGGGGAAGCTTCCTTTTTTTGTCCTCCTTTATTCTCTTTCTGCTAAAAATGGTGGAAATAGCTCTTTTGTACTTCGGCGGGTGAGCCCTTGTTTTGCGACGCCGGGTGCCTCTTTTAGAATTTGATAGTGTTTTTTTATTTTTTGTGCCGCGTTTAGCACTCATCCATTCAATACTTTCAATCTTGTTTTTTATCTAAGAAAAGTCTTATTAAAAGGCACGATTTATATTTCATCGGCTTTTGTACATCGGCTGATTAGTCAGTGACAGTTTTTTTCAGGTAGGACACTTCAGCGCTGGTCAGCGCTCTGAATTTTCCGACACCAAGGCCCCGCGCGGTGAGTTTGCCGATTCGTGTCCTCGTCAGCGATTTTACAGGCAGGCCGACTTTCGCTAACATTCTGCGAACCTGGCGGTTAAGGCCCTGCCGAATGGTAACTTCGACCAAAGATTCTTTATGTCCGCGTTTTAATATTTTTACCGATGCCCTGCCGGTTTTAACCAGACTCCTTTTTTTAACTTTTCTATTTGTTCCGGTTTAATTTCACCCTTGACCCTTACAACGTAGGTTTTAGCAAGCTCGTATCTCGGATGCGTTAACATATCCGACAATTCGCTGTCATTTGTCAGAATAATCAAACCCGTGGTATCGGCATCGAGCCTGCCGACGCAAAAAATCCGCTCAGGGGTACGGACAATGTCTATCGCTTTTTTTCTGCCCTGAGGGTCGCGGTTAGTACAAATCACGCCTTTAGGCTTGTTCAAAAGAAAATATACTTTTCGTGCAGCGTGAATTTTTTTGCCGTTTACGGTAATGATGTCTTTTTCCGGGTCAACAAAGGCCGGCAGCTTATCGACCAGCCTGCGATTTACCCGGACAGCACCATCGAGTATCAGCTCTTCGCATTTTCTGCGCGAATCAACACCGGCCGCCGCCAAAACCTTCTGTAATCTTTGCTCAACCATAAGAAAATGTCGAACTGTATATATTTTATTATTCTAAACCATTAACGAAGAGATTCATTGCCTCCGGACTTCCGTACATTATGGTCGAGTAAGTTTTTCCGAGACCCGGTCTTGCGGCAGGCGCGGTCAGAAGGCGTTGAAACTTTTTATCCCATGCCTTTTGCAGGATTCTCAGGTGCTCAGGCTCCCCGTTGAGCTTAACGCTGTTGACCAGTGCAGAAATCGTAACGCCGGTTTGGCTGCCAGATCCTGATGCTGGACACGATGTGTAGCGCCAACCGCTATGTTGTTCTATCCAGGTATCGTTATTAAGAACAATCTCAGGAATGCGGTCATCCCCTGTGAGTTGAAAATATCGGCTCAATCCATTAATCCTGACCGAGCTTATGAATCCGGCTTCTCCGACGTGTTTCGTTTCGCAATTGCAATGTCCCCAAGGGAGCTTCCAAAGCCAGCCGCCACAGTGCGGGTCCTGAGCATAAACGGCATCATCGGCGAGTAATTTCATGGCCTTGAGAAAACGTTCGTTAAAGTCAAGCTCATAGGCTCCGGCTATCGCCAGCATTGTCCAGCCGTTAACACGGCCGACGTGACTGCCGGTCCTGAAGTTAAACCTGCGTTCCTCAACCAGCCTGACAAGGTTATCTCCGATTTTCTCAACAGTCTCTTTCATCCACGGGTCACCGGTCAGAAAATAATCCAAAACCATTCCATGAGTCCAGATGTGTCCCAAATTATAGGGAGACAGGCAAAGATATGGATTCTTACTGTTGCCGATCATGAGTGAAACATAAAGTTCGCGAATGCGTTCAACACTGTAAAAACCGCTTACATGTCCCACACAGTGTTGATGCACCATTCCGTGATGGACCGGATAAGCCGAATTGCCGCCTAAATCTTCCTCGAAATGCCTTTTTAAGTCATCGTTCACAAACTGAACGACATCGACCTCACTTGTGTGCCGAGCGGCAGCGTTACCTATATAAAAATACTTGGGATCCGCGGTTCGCGCGAATTGTATCAGGATATGTTTGGCCGTATCATACTCGTGATTGCCCCAGTTACAACCCCGTTCGCCAAACCAATCTCCCCAATTCATCTGTCCGTAGTCGCGCTGCACCTCGATCGAGTGACAATAACCATTGTCAAAAAGGTTTTCCGCCCAATCATCGTATTCTTTCATACCAGTGCTTCCCGCCGGGGCAATATAGCCCCATACCCCGGAGGCAATCGCCTGAGCAGGAGCAGCAGATGGGACAAGAGGGGCATTGACAGACTTGGTTAGCGAGGGGCCGTCTCCAGAGAAATCCAACCATATCCGCCAGCGAGGCGCCTGGCCGGTTCTCAGACGATAGCAGTTGTCCTCGAACAAATACTGATACTTATACCAGGGCTTCATGTGGTCAAAAGAACCTTCTTTAAATTCGGGGAACAGACCTATCTCTAACTTTTTTGAATCCACCTCTATACTTTTTGGCCATTGCCGCCAAAAGTCCTTCACGGCGACAGCTATCGTCCCTTTGCCATCGTTTATCTCGGCCCATCCAGGCGCTTTTGCACCTTTTCCTTCTGCACCTTCGAACCGGTAGTTCTCATCATCGAGCTGGAATAAGCGCAGTGACGTAGCCGGCTTACCACTCCATCCGGGCCTTCCACCTATAGCGACGGAGCGGACCGCATTGAGTGGGATCACTTCAAGGCTCAAACTACGAATGTTCTGCAACAGGCCCTTTTCCGAATCGATGAGAATTTGCGGCTCAAGGCAAACTTTAGATAAACCGGCAAAGACAGAAGCACGCATCCGGAAACCGAAAATACGCCCTCCATCAGGATTGTGGAATGCGCCCTTTAAGAGAAGAGTGGAACGGATTTTACCCTTTGTTTGTATTTCTATTGATTCAACAATTCCGCTGCAATTCTGTCCTTTGCGGTCTGTCAGAGAAAAGCTGACATCCACCCTGTCAGAAATCCTCAGCAGAGCATTTCTCGCCGGTGAAAGTACGATGTTCTTTGTTTTAATAGACGGTTTGTCCTGTTCAATTATCTGTACCGGAAATTCAGGGGTAATCGCCTTAGCTTTTTTGTCCCAGGATAGCTTAAAATGAGATGTCCCGTTGGGTGGAGGCCCGGCCTGGAAATCAAGCAGGAGCCAGCGGGCACTGCCGTCTTTCCACTGAGCAAGGACCGATGTCTGAGACGGCACGGGCTTATTATTCTCATTATACATGATAAAATTCACGCCCTCGGTAGCGGCTCCTCGGGCGAGAGGGACGCCTCCTGTTACGGGCCGCAACGATTTTATCCCGGTCATATCCCGGATATTAATATCCAATTGTTCCGATGATGATTTACTTACCGAGTCTTCGGCGAATAGCAAGGCAGCCGGGACAAGACCAAAACAAATGGAAAAGGCTATGATTCGCTTCACGCTGCATTCCTCCTGTTCAACCAATTCAATAAATACATCTGAGGTAAAATCATAAATATATATTCCACATTCGTGAACAATAAACTTATGTCCCGCCGAAGCTGATACCGAGCTTGTCGGCGTAAATAATTATGAAACATCCCATGACCCAAAGTATAAAGCCAATTTGAAAAGGCAGATCATTGAAAATAAGCTGCACAGTATCTGAATATTTGCCGGTTTGTATCAATGCACTGAAACGAAAGATGCAGTACAAAACCAGTGGGGTTGTGTAAACAAGGTTCCCACTACCAAACCTATCGACCGTCTTTGCATCCATCGCATAAAGCAGAAAACATACCACTGCCAGACCGCTGGTCACATCGAGCATATGAGCCAGCAGTTCGCGTGTATAGCCGGCCAATGTATTTCGAAATGATTCGCCGTCTTCGCTAAGCAGTGCTATTTCACTGCGACGTTTGCCAAAGGCCAGAAACAGGCACAAAGCAAAAGTGCAAATAATCAGCCAGGGCGAGGGAACTACTTCAACAATAACAGCCCCAGCGATCGCCCGTAAACAAAACCCGATTGATATTACCACGCAGTCCAGAATCATTACTCTTCTGAGCAAAAGCGAATAGAGAATCATCAGCCCAATATACGTCAGGATGATAATTGCAAAGGTCGGGCTAAGCATGAAACTACCAATAATCGCTGCTGCAGCACATAAGGCAGAGATTACAAGGGCCGCACCAATTGTTACACTGCCCGCTGCTATGGGTCTTTTGCATTTTTCAGGATGGAGGCGGTCCCTCTGACGGTCAATTATGTCGTTGAGGATATAGACAGCCGAAGCAGCCAGGCAAAAGCAGAAAAAACCACCAATCGCCCTGCCAACGGCCGAAGGCACATTAAGCTTTTGTCCGAATACGAGGGCTGCAAACACGAACATATTTTTGGTCCAGTGCAAAGGACGCATTATTTGCAGAAATTTCATAGCTCACCTTTCCATATTTATTCGTTCACGTTTAATATGACTTTCCCGTATCAAGTACGGGACAGGCTCTGCACAAGATTGTCTCTCATGCAAAAGCGGGAGCAGAAATCCATTCACTTAAAATTATCGACATTCGGGCCGATAATGCGTAAAATTATATCGTAATAAGCACACAGCAGATAGTGTATATTTTACACAACACGAGACACGAAATATGATAACGACGGTTGTTTTTGATTTAGACGACACGCTTTACGATGAAATCGAGTATTGCAAAAGCGGTTTCGCCGCCGTAGCTGAGTTTGCTCGCTCTGCCGAGCATATATCCGCCGTTCTCTGGGAGCAGTTCACCGCCGGCAATCGCACAAAGACATTCAATGCAGCCCTTGATGAGCTTGGCATGGGCTATGATGATGAGCTTATCGGTGAGCTGATAGAGGTTTATCGAAACCATAAGCCCAAAATAAGCCTGCCAAATGACAGCTGGGACGTTCTTTGCGAACTAAGCACAAAATACACATTAGCCCTGCTGACGGACGGCTTTCTGCCGGGGCAACAATTGAAAGTTCAGGCATTAGGAATCGAAAAATATTTTGAGTGCATAGTCTATACCGAACAGCTCGGCAGGGAATGCTGGAAACCCTCCCCGGCGGGCTTTGAAAAAATAATGCAGACCCTAAAGGGGAAGCCGGAAAATATGGCTTATGTCGCTGATAATGAAAAAAAGGATTTTATCGCTCCGAACAAACTGGGTTTTTCAACCATCCAGCTAATCCGCCCTGCCCGGATACATAGAACCGTCAGTGGGGAACCCGGAGCCTCTGCACACCATACAATATGCGAAATTAGCCAATTATCCGGCCTTTTGGAGAAACTTTGAGCCTTTATTGGACCCAGGCAGAGTCGAACCGGCAATTGCTTAAGCAGGCATTCTGCTGTAAAAACGCCTCTCCATCATTTTTTTGTTGACTCAAAGGCCTTCAGGGTCTATAATACATTTTGAAAACAAGCTTTTAAGGGTGATTTTCTGTATTTCTGAGGAGATATACTATGCCAGCACGCAGGAGAAAGCAAACCAACGCTATGCTTTACACACTAATAACTTTTGTCGGGTTATTTATTGTCGCTACGACTATTGCGGTAATTTACTATGTCGATGCCGAGGATAAAAAGACAAGACTGGCCGACATGCAAAACCAGATTGACGATTTAGCCGACAGCAGCGAACGAAACGCATTGGGAACCGTAGTCGGGACAAAAGCAAGCCGAAAGAGCTGGCTTGGCACAATGGTCGAGCACCTTGACAGAACGACATCTCTAATAGTCGGCGGCGTGCCTGAAACGACATCGGCCGAAGCCAAAATGAACGATGTCAATACAAAAGTCGGCAGAGTGTTACAATCGGCCCAAGTGCATATCAATATTGCAGAGCCCAATACAACAGGACTTGTCCAAATAATTGGAGACCTGACAGCAGAGCTGGAAAACACCAAAAAGGCAAAACTCGCTACGCAGAAAGACCTTGATGACCAGAGAGCAAAATTTGAGAGTGCGAGTCAAGCTTCTTCAGAAAGAGAACAAATAATCCAGGACGAGAAAAACAAACTACAAGAGCAGGTCAACAAAATTCAGGCAGACTACAATGACCTTCAGGTTCGTCTGGAACAGAGCACTGAGGAGCAAGTTGACACATATAGGAATCAATTAGAGGAAGCAAGAGCTAATTTAAAAGCACTGAATGACACACTGCTTAAAACTCAGGCGCAATTGAAGATGTCTGAGGATATTATGAAACGTGCTCAGCAGGAGGTCATGGATATTAAGCCGCCGCCGGACCACGAGGTGCTGGCACATAGAGCCGACGGAAAAATAATATTGATTGACAACCAGGCCAAGGTGGTCCATTTGAATATCGGCAGCAACCAACACGTTTATCGAGGTTTAACCTTCACGGTTTATGACAGAAGCGGCGCTATCCCGAAGGACGGCAAGGGAAAGGCCGAAATCGAAGTATACGATGTAGCGGATACTTACTCTGCGGCACGTATTATACGTTCAGAAGCAACAAAACCCATATTAGATGGTGATATAGTTGCAAATTTAATCTGGAACAGTGACAAAATAAATGAATTTGTGATTACCGGTGACTTTGACCTTGATAACGACGGAAACTTTGATTTCAACGCTATCGAAAGAATAACAGCACTTATCGAGAAATGGGGCGGCAGAGTTGCCGATACCATTTCCATCGACACGGATTTCCTGCTGCTTGGCAGGCAGCCTCAGGTCCCAACACGGCAGCCAACTTTTGAAGAGCTGGAACTGGACCCGGGAGCAATGCAAAGATACGAGGCCCTGCTGCAAAGACTCAACCACTACAATCAGCTACAGAGGCAGGCTCAGGCCCTTTGGATACCGGTATTCAGGTACGAAAGGTTCCTCTATTTTATCGGCTACAAGGGACAGATAAGTCAGGCCGGCGCCTTTTAGAGAACAATGAAACGTGCCCCGTCGTCCGCGACTGATAACTAACGAGAAGAAAGTCTTTACTTTTTAATTGATGGGTCGCGAGAAACGAACTACGAATTAGGTTCGACCCCAATCGAGGCAACAAAAATCTCGCCCGTGTATTTAGCTGCGCTTCCGGATGCAAAGCCCTTTTTTACCGCAACAAAAGTTACGGTATAGTCTGCTTTGATAGCTGCACCGAGCGGCTGACCCGCATCGCAATCCAGGCCGGACGGAATATCCACCGCCAGAATGGGACAATCATAGGCATTTATACTTTCTATCAACTGCTTATACTCATCGCTTAACTGCCCGCTTAACCCCGTCCCGAACAGGCCGTCAACGAGCATATCAGCACCGGCAGCGAAAGATTTTATCTGTGCGGGCACATCGCCATCTCCGGGCTTTAACTGTTCTATTGGCCGGCCCAACCGCTCTAAAATATCGAGGTTTATCTTCGCATCGCCTTTGACTTTACTGCGGTCGCCGCATATCACCACGACAACTTCAAAACCGCTGTTCCCCATGTTAGAAGGGGTCTCCGATAAAAGGTGCCGAGCGATTACGTACCCATCGCCGCCATTGTTTCCGGTACCACAGAATATACAGACCTTTGGATGGGCAATGTCCTTCAATTTTTCTTTAATCAGCTCGGCACAACTGCGCCCTGCGTTTTCCATCAAGACCACACCCGGTATGCCAATTGTATTTATCGCCCAGGAGTCAACCGCCCGTACCTCATCTCTTGCCATCACAACAAATTTTTTGTCCGGAGAATATTTTTCCATAATCATTTATTGTACATTTTGAAAGCTTTCCCTTCAACTGTGCTAACTCGTGATGACCCATTTTTGCAAGGCAACGTTTGAAATTGTCTTTGTTTTGCATAATTGGTGCGATTCATCGCACCCTAATTAATTTTGTTAGTGAACGGATTCATTCAAATCGAATGCCTCCCAGTATTCAAAGATTGGAATCCAGTTCTTCACCATTAATTATTCGCATGATAACTCGCTGCATAAGAGCGTCCCTGCGTGAAACTCGTTCGATCACTTCGCTCAGCGCTATTGCCTCTGGTGACTCAGAGGAAGTAAGATTGAGTCGACCGCGCCAAAACTGCCAAAATTCCCAGGTAAATGGCCACGTGTTACACAGCATCAGCTTTGCAGTTCGGTTTTCCAATTCACCCATTGAAGGCATTAACGCCACGAAGGTGTCGGCTATCACCGCCCACGGCAGAAAAAGGATACCGACCAGGTTGCGGAATACAGGGACCTTATGACAAAACCATGAAAGGCCCAAAAGAGGGCCAAGAAACAGGATCGTCCACACAAGGCTAATAGGGAGCAGAAGAAGACCGAAAGTAATCGAGACTAGTACCCCAAGCACAAAGGTAGTTACTAACTCAAGCGGTAAAACTATCCATGCAAGCATAATCAAAACAACATTCAGGATGCGGTTGGCAACCACGTAGCCTCCTTTCTCGCGACGAGTCGCCTAACATAATAATACCTTTGGCAGAGCTATACAACACGATACCTATGGCACAGGTTTCCACTGAATTTATGCTGCCATTATGCTATTATCAACAAAATATTGCGTTGCGCTTCAGTCGTTTATTCGCTGCCTTTATGTTATGCGAGTGGTAGAACCGCCCAACGACATGGAGCAGCGGGGGTGGTTAACTGTCGGCTGGATTGCCTTGTTAGAGATTTTTTTATTTGTTATTCCGCAATTCCTATCGCCTGCATATATGCAAGAGTAGGGATTTGCACTACCGAAGCAATGCCTACACGCATTCCAGATTCATAAAGTCCTACCATGTTTCTAGCAGTTTTTGTAAAAACATCAAGACATTCTTTGTCATCGCGAGTCATAAAAATTGCATATTGCATAAGAGCTAAAGTAGAATAGACTGCTTGTTGTTCTGAGCCACGCTGAGGTAGCCAGGTTTTAATGGTTCGTTCTATTGAGCCTTTTGCATAGAATTCCCCTTTAAATTTTATCTTTCCTTTTGCTATATCTGGAGTATATTCAATTACATCATCTAAATTAGCTCTTCGAAAACAATTGGTATTTTCATTTATATGACTCTCCATAATCTTTCCTATTGCACCTATAGCCATATTGGCACTTACATTATTTGGGTATCCTAAGTTGTAAAGCATTTTTGCTTCATAACATGCCCATAGTCGTATATAATCAGGACCAGGTATGATTGCGACATTTTTATTTACAATTACGCCAACTTTATTTTTATCACCAAAGACGATTTCGAAAGACAATACTTTTTTTCTTCTGCGGAGTGTTTCAAGGAAACCCATTATTTCCTCCTTCTTATTTTATTTCTAACGATACGCTCTGGTTCGACGCGGCAGCGGTGTCCCTTGAATCCTGATGTCGGAACTATAAACTATATCCATTCAACTTTAAACTGTCCGGTATGATAATTATCATTTAGTTTAGCAAATTTTATTTTCGGCAACAATACTCTCTGAAAGACAATCTTAGGATTAGGATGTATCAAGCCTATTATTCTTGTAGGCATTGTTCCGAGAGAACACAGGAGAACAGCAGATATTGTCCTACGAGCATCTTGAATTGATGCTTTAGAAGTTTTATTTGGCCGGATAAATGAAGAGTCTCGTAAGTCAGTAGCATTGTATGGGCTACGAATCATTTTCCCATTAATTGAATCAATTGTAGCTGTAATGAACGTTGTTCCGGTTAGGAGTTCTTCGGCAGCATGATCATCCATACAAAGCCATCCCGCTTGAGTATGTAATGTTCCTATAGCTAAAAGACAAGGGGCGTCAAGGCCACTGCATTGAGGAGTTTTATTACACATTTCGCTGAAAAGTCTTTTTGTAAGAAGTCTGAAGCCTTGAGCTTTCTGATAATGTGACAATGGATGCTCTAGGCTTGTTATCTTTGTTGCTGCTGATATTGAAATACAGGTTGTTTCTAAATAAAAACAATCCGTACTGTTTTTTTTACACAAAAAATCGGGTCCACCTGATGAGGGATCCTCATAAAGCTCGATAGATTCAACGTGTGATGACATGATCTTACGAACGTAGGCCTCACATATAGCTGCCTCAGGATCTGAAGAAAGCAACGCTTCCCATCTATTTGCTCTCTGATCCACATAATTGCTTAGCCATTCACGATGAGAGTCTATTACATCTGAATAATATTGAAGGAGTTCCGACAAATTTCCCTCCAAAATAATAACATACAACGTTCATCCGCCGCTCATTTGGTGGAAAATTTACTAAAAACTAAATATTCATCATTCTGCTGGTGTATCTCCGCTGTTGTGGTTCTCAGCACCAAATTACACAAGCTTGCTATTTCGTGCGGGGCAGGTGTAATTATACTTTTTTTGGCGGAAACGGCAAGTCTGAATTGCCAAGAATTCTTTATTTTAACCTCTGAGTCGCTGACTAAAGTAGAAGCCCGGCCAGTGGCCAGCCCACCCTACAATCTAATTTCGTATCTCGTGAAGCATGAATCGTGAAACGTATCGCGTATCCTTCGATTACGCTCAGGACAGGTTGCGTATAGAATAAACGGTGGGGCAGCAGGACTTTTACATCTTTCCTTTTCGCTTTCTTTTCCTTAGGCCCAATTTGGCTATGGTTAAGCTCTTTCTTTGACCAGATACGCTTTGGTTCGCTAATTCCCAATTTGTGTGCTCTGCCCGTTACCGCCGAGACAGTCCGTCCAAGCTGGTTCGCTATATCCCGCAGGCTATTATGTGGGTATAGTTTCTTAAGGATAGCATCCTCTTTTCTTGACCAACGGGGAGTTGTTCCCACTTTTTTGAGGCCGTTGAGATATGCTATTGTTTTCACCGACTCCAAAGGCCGCCCAAGTTTATCAGCTATGCTTTGCGTGTTCTTGAGCAGTTCGATTTCATAGGCTGACCAGAGACGCCGTTCTCTTGTATTAATCCCCATGTTGTATGCTTTTTGTCTCACCGTTGCCAGAGACCTTCCAGTCTGCTCGGCTATTTCCCTTGCTCTTCCACGCGGGAAAAGTTTCTTTAGCAGCTTAACTTCATCTTTAGACCATGCAGTCCCTTTTTTTTTCTTGCTCTTTACCATTGTTCCTTAGTTCCTTATTCCTGTCCTTGCCTCGATACATTGCCTGCACTTTCACAACACTATTCTAACAATCCCCTGTCTTAATTCAACTGATAGTTTCGGCCAAACAGCTACTATTGAGGAGTGTGATCTTCGCTTAGAAATGTGATAAGGTAATATTTCAAAAAAATCGTTGATATGAGTGTGCCCTTCCCCGACTATCTCCGCTCGAACACATGGGGCCGGTGGGTGATGGATGAATAACTATCTAATGGGGTAAACTCACGGATTAACCAGGTACATATGAATTGATGATTGATTATTGGGATTGAGGAGAGTTAAGAGAATTTAGAATTGAGAATTTCAGACTTTTTCAGATTTCAGATTGGATGGCTTGCCTTTTTATACGTGTACAAATGTAATGTCGTGTGCCAGATGTCGCGACTTCGCTCGAGATGACAGAGAAATGGTGTGCGGTGCACACCCTACCATTCAATGAGGTATTTAAGCTGTCAATTGATCCCGCCCTTCCGAAGGGCGGGGTTGACACAGACTCTGCGGGCAATTACAATACGCATTCGCCAATTTTATCGGCGGTATTACCGCCGGTGAACGCAATACTCAATACGATATACGCAATACGAAAAATGCAAATATTATTGACAAATGATGATGGTATTTTTGCCCCGGGCTTAGCTGCAATTTATAAAGAGCTAATCAAAATGGGGGACGTAACGGTTGTTGCACCGGCTGACAGCCGGTCAGGCGCAAGCCACAGCATTACATACCATCACCCTTTAGTTTGCAATAAAGTTGACATCAACGGCCAGTTCACAGGCTTTAGCGTCCAGGGCTCCCCCGCCGATTGCGTTAAACTCGCGGCGATGCAACTGCACGATGGGCCGATAGATTTACTCGTTGCCGGTATAAACAAAGGAGCAAATGCTGGTATAAATGTCTATTACTCCGGCACCGTTGCCGCCGCGATGGAGGGTGCGTTCTTAAAAATCCCAGCAGTGGCGATGAGCCTTTCGTTCGAGGAGCAAATGGACTTCGAAAAGGCGGCACACCACTGTACGAGAATCCTCAAGAAGCTTATGCCTGTCAAAAAAGGCGAGGTGATAAATATCAATATACCGCAATTATCAAAAGGCGAGCCCAAAGGCGTAAGAGTTGTGCCCCAATCAAGCAAGGGTTTTGACGAGTATTACATCCGCCAGAAAAACGAACAGGGCCAGACCGTGTTTCAACTGGCCGGCAATGGCCACCGCATCGACGGCACACCTACCGACACTACATCCCTCGAAGAAGGCTATATCACTGTCACCGCACTGGCTCCTGATATGACGGACCATCATAAAACCCGCGAACTTCGGCAAATAAAGTGGTAAGCTGTGCATTATAATTAAATTTGAAATTTGAAATCTAAAATCTAATGAAAGCATTGGCAAAAAGCAAGCCGGAACCGGGGCTGTGGATGGAAGAAGTACCTGTACCTGAAATAGGTATCAATGATGTCCTGATAAAAATTCACAAGACCGCGATTTGCGGAACGGATATTCATATCTTCAACTGGGACCAGTGGTCCCAAAAGACAATAAAAACCCCTATGGTCATAGGCCACGAATTTGTCGGCACCGTGGAAAAAATAGGCAGCAATGTACATGATGTGGAACTTGGCGAACTGGTCAGCGGCGAAGGACATATTGTCTGTGGACGCTGCAGGAATTGCCTGGCCGGACGCAGGCATCTCTGCACCGACCCAAAATGTATCGGCGTGAATCGAACCGGCGCGTTCGCTGAATATCTGTCTATCCCGGTCACCAACGTCTGGCATTGCGACCCTAACATACCAACAGATATACTGACCTGCTTCGACCCTTTCGGAAACGCTGTCCATACCACTCTCTCTTATGACCTGGTTGGAGAGGATGTATTGATAACCGGTGCAGGGCCTATCGGCTGCATGGCCATCGCCGTAGCCAAACATGCCGGCGCTCGCTACGTGGTGATTACGGACGTAAATCCATATCGTCTGGAATTGGCTAAAAAGATGGCGCCTACTATGACGCTGGATGCCGGAAGCCAAAAAATCGAAGAGGCCGTCAAGAAACTCGATATGAAGGAGGGTTTCGATGTCGGTCTGGAGATGTCGGGCAGTCCCGATGCATTCAAAGATATGCTGGCAAACATGTGCCACGGCGGTAAAATCGCACTGCTGGGAATAATGCCCTATACCGCAATTGACTGGGATTATGTCGTCTTCAACGGTCTTACTATCAAGGGAATTTATGGCAGGGAGATGTTTGAAACCTGGTATATAGCCACCATGCTTATTCAAAGCGGGATGGATATCACACCGCTTATTACCCACAGATTCGGGCAATTCGGGGAAAGTTATTTTGAACTGGACGGAATAATAAAAAGCCGGTCCGCCTTCGCGAGGCGATATAGCAGCGATTCGTCACCATAGCTTTGAAGCGTCGGTGACTTCGGCGGAGTCGGCCTTAAGTAATTATAGTGGGGAACAAGATATGTTCGGAGCGATGAAATCTCATATATCCGAAGAGCTCAAACAAATAAATGACAATGGACTCTACAAGGCCGAGCGTATCATAACCAGCCCGCAAAATGCTATGATTACGATACAGAGCGGCCAAAAGGTCCTCAACTTATGTGCCAACAATTATCTGGGCCTTGCCGACCATCCAGACATCATCCAGGCCGCACAGGAAAGCTATTCAAAATGGGGTTATGGTCTTTCCTCGGTTCGCTTCATCTGCGGCACGCAGGAAATACACAAACAGCTCGAAAAGAAAATCTCCGAATTTCTCGGCACCGAGGACACTATCCT
>SMTZ1_10003442_pt1 | contig 15903 bp, 11 predicted proteins | sample DeeMarSWOR136_30_FD_25667 | JGI IMG/M metagenome (IMG submission 25667)
GCATGATTGGCTCCTTTCCATAGTTAACCATCATGCCAATATAACTGTTACCTATGTCTCCGAACATGTGTTACCTATGTCCCCAGTCTATACAAAGGGGGACAAAGGGGGATTAAAAACAAAAATGGAAGGCTCAAGCCTTCCAGTACACATTTTTTTGCAAAACGAAGTTAACTTTAGTTAGAATGATTTATTTCTGGGCAATTTTAATCTATCTTTTAATCCTCATCGGAGTGGGCGCTATTCGCAGTAGGGCGGTCAAGACACAAACAGATTTCATGGTGGCGGGAAGAAAACTTTCCGCACCGGTGTTGGTGGGGACACTCTTAGCCACGTGGATCGGATCAGGGAGTATCATCGCTTCGGCAGGACTCAGCTACAGGAAAGGTTTTTCGGCCCTGTGGTTCGATGCGGGAGTCTGGGTGGCGATCATTGTTCTTTATTTCGTAGCTGGTCGAGCCAGAAAGTTCGCTCAGTTTACGGTTCCCGATATCTTGGAAGCCAGATACAATAAATATGCGCGTATTCTGGGAAGCATCACCACCATCATCGCCTACACTGCCATCGTCAGCTATCAGTTCAAAGCCGGGGGTTGGGTTTTGAACCTGGTGGTGGGCATCCCCGTAGATCAAGGGATAATCCTCACCGCAGTCTTCGTAATCGCCTATACTGCCTTGGCCGGGATGATCTCTGTGGCTTATACCGACGTGGTGAACGGTATAGTCTTGTTGTTGGGATTTATTATTGGTTTTCCATTTTTATTGAAGTTAGCCGGAGGCTGGGGAAACATAATGAATACTCTCCCTCCAGACAGATTTCAGGTTCTGGGAACCATGAGCATCTGGGAGGCTCTAAGCTATTCTCTTCCCACCATGCTTCTTCTGCTGGGTGAATCAAACATGTACCAGAGATTTTTTTCTGCCAGAGATGAAAAGGCGGCAAGATCATCCGTGATCGGCTGGATTTCAGGAACGATCTTTATCGAAACCTTGATCGTGGTTTTGGCCATAATCGGAAGCAGTATATTTTTGGATATAGATCCGGAGATGGTGCTTTTGCATTCAGTGCGTCATGGATTGTCTCCAGTTATTGGATTGATCTTGCTTGGGGCCATTGTGGCAGTCATCGTATCCACCGCAGATTCCTTTCTTTTGGTTCCCTCCACTAACATAATGAGAGATATATATCAGAGATTCATAAATCCAGATGTCTCGCAAAAAAGAATGGTGCTATATTCAAGACTGGTAGTGATAGCACTGGGGATTGTTGCTTTTATTCAGGTAAAATTTTTCACCACGGTATTAGCTATGGCTCTATATGCTTACACCATGTATGGGGTCGGCATCACTCCCGCCACCTTAGCTGCCTTTTTCTGGAAAAGAGCCACCCCCGCTGGTGGTGTTTGTTCCATCGCTTTAGGCATGGTGACCACCATAGGATGGGAACTCTTGAAAAAGCCCTTAAATGTCCCCACCATCTATCCAGCGCTTATCTTGTCCGTGTCGAGCTTAATTATTGTAAGTTTACTAACCCCCAAACCTGAAGAAGAAAAATGGAGACCATTTTTTTAAAGTTAGTTGTCAACGGTATAAACCATATGGTTCATACCAACGGATGAAACAAATAAATTCCCAACAGATGAAGCAGATTAAATGGAAAATCTGTAAATCTGCTGGGAGATAAATTCTTAAAGGAGGTTTAAAATGTCTAAAGGGATTAAAGGTCTATTGATGTTATCTTGCTTGCTCTTGTTAACCCTTTCCACCTGTGTGAGGAAAGGAGCCGAGGATCAGAAATTCAAAGTTTTGGTGGATGAGTTTCTAGATGGGTATTTCAAGGCACACCCAGTTTGGGCAACTTACAATGGCGAACATAAATACGATGGGCTCTTAGATGATTACTCGCAGGAAGCGATTCAAGCGGAGCGAAATCGTTTAAAATCGTTTTTGGAGAGGATGGGGACCATCGATACCACCAAGCTTAATGACACCAACCAGGTCGATTTCAAAATCCTGGAAAATGAGATCCACTCACAGCTTTTGCGCTATGAAGAGCTAAAACCCTGGGAGAAAAGCCCGGTTATGTATAATCATGTGATAGGCGGTTCGATCAATTCTTTAATCATCCGTGACTTTGCCCCCTGGGGCGAAAGGTTGAGAAATGTCCTTTCGCGACTAAGACAGATTCCCCGACTTCTGGAACAAGCCAAAGCCAACCTGGGCAGTCCTGCGGAGATAAATACAGAAACTGCCATAAGACAAAGCAAGGGAACTATAAATTTAATCAAAAATGAGCTTTCCAAAGTTCTGGATAAATCTCTGGGTTTAAAAGATAGCTTGATAGCCGAAAGTGAAAAAGCCATTGCGGTTCTTGAGGATTATCAGGACTTTCTGGAAAACGACCTTCTGCCCAGATCAAAAGGAGATTTCCGACTGGGAAAAGAGCTCTACGAGAAGAAACTAAGATATACCCTTCAATCCGATTTGCCTTCTGATGAAATCGTGAGAAGGGCGGAGCAGGAAGTCAAAAGGGTTCGCAAAAGGATGTTCGACATTGCCCTGCCCTTGCATGATAAGTTATTTCCCACTCGCAAACATAAAGAGATCGGGGAGAATTTAGAGAATGTGGTCATCGAAGAGGTTTTGGACGAAATCGCTAAAGACCATTGCAAAAAGGATGAACTTTTAGCGGTCTGTCGTCAGATTATGAAGGATTTGGAGGATTTTGTGAAAGAGAAGGACTTACTTGATCTTACCGGAATAAACCCTCTGGAGGTGGAATGGGAACCTGAATTCTCCCGGGGCATTGCCATAGCCGGACTTGATGCTCCCGGACCTTTGGATAAAGATCAGAAGGCTTTCTATCGAGTTTCACCCATACCGGACGACTGGAGCAAAGAGCAGGTGGAATCTTATTTAAGGGAATATAATAATTACATGCTTGTAGACCTTTCCGTTCATGAAGCCATGCCCGGGCACTACGTGCAGTTGTTTTATGCTAATCAATTCCCCTCCCTGACAAGAGCCATTTTCGGCAATGGTGCCTTCATCGAAGGATGGGCCATATATTCTGAAAGGATGATGGTCAATGCTGGATTTATGGATTTCGATCCCCGGTATGAGCTGCAGCAGCTCAAGATGTATCTCAGGGCGGTGATCAATTCCATTTTGGACGCCAAGATTCACGCCGGGGATATGACTAGAGAGGAAGCTATCAAATTGATGACAGAAGAGGGATTCCAGGAGAGTTCCGAGGCGGAGGGGAAATGGGTTCGGGCTTGTTTAACCTCCACCCAACTCTCCACCTATTTCGTGGGAATTCAGGAAGTTTTAGATTTGGAAAAGGATTATAAGGAGAGAGTAGGGGAGAGATTTTCTCAAAAAGAATTTAATCAGAAGCTTTTGTCTTATGGTTCACCGCCGGCGAGATTCTTGAGAGAAATCATTCTGGAAAAGGAATAAATGGTTCTAGGCTTTGTCATTGTCGTAGGTACCTTACCCCGCAATGTGCGAATGCATTCGTATAACCAACCTTGAAAAATTCGTAATTTTATAAGAATCGCGTAAGGGTGGAGCTTGGCTCCACCCGGTTTATTGATTCCCATCCCCTTACGGGCGTAGGTGAACTCCGCCCCTAAGCGGCTTACCGCTTCTGTTATAACTTTAAGAGACCACATCAGGCTTTGGGCAATCTTCCTTCCATTTCCCGGTATAAGTTCATGCAACCTCAGTTCCCAGATTCACCCGTGCCGATCTTTTGTCCCGAGGGGAGCCTACTTCGAAAAGTCCGGGGCGACATTTCCATTTGTTTCCAGGGAGACCAAATCTGTACATCCCACGTCCCAGTGGTCAAACCGTCGAAATCGAACAAATCAAAAACGCTGTCTACATCTATTATGATAAACAACCAATCAAATCTGTTGCCTATCTTAGTTGACGATCCTGCAACTATGCTACTTGATAATACACTTTAGCCCCCACCGTCGAAATCTATAGGTTTCTACTACACTTTACAGAGAATAGGAGCATTTGTTATATCCTCAGCCAAAGTAAGAGATATTCATCTTGCGCAAAGCTATGCTTGGGAAAAAAAGATCCCGCCAAAGGTATGCCGGTAGGGCACGCCAAAAGGCGGGATCTAGTTGATGGAGGTGATTTTTAAGGAACTGAAGGATTTAAATCAGCCTTAGAGGTTGAGTTAGGCACTTTTGTGCCTTTGGCTGTCTATACTGGTCACCACCATCAAGCAAAAAGCTTTTGAAGCGTAAGGTCCTCGCCCCCAACCAGATGAGTTAACATCCTGAGAAGCTTCGCCGGGGTTATTAAAAGGATAACGCCTTAGCTCCTACGAGCGCAACTGAATCGTTCCCAGATGCGAACACCTCCATACATTTAGTTGGATTGCCATTGACCATGCCAAGTTTGGCAAACCCGAAGGGTGTGTTGAAAAGGCCGTTTTACGGAGAAATTTGCATCTAGGGACAGTGCTAGTTCCTGTCCCAAAATCAAAACGTTTGAGACGCTTTTTCAACGGTCCCTGAAGATTTACGTTACAGTCTTGGTCTCATGGTTGCCAGAAAAATGGCAAACTTATTTAACCTCCGTTTTGTTTTCTGATAAAAGCGGGCACCTCCAAATCGTCCGAGGTATAAGATGGAGCTTTGGTCTTCTCAAATCTCTTTGATGAGTCGCATTCAAGTTCTCTATATTTAGACCGTGAGTTTTCCATGACGCGCTTCGGAAACGAGAACAGATCAGCAGCATAATCTTTTCCCAGTCTCTTTTTGTCGTTTCGGCTGTCGAAGCCGGTGGCGATCACCGTAACCCTCAGTTCATCCTTAAGGTTTTCCTCTATCACCGCACCGAAGATGATGTTGGCATCTTTGCCCGAGGCTTCGGTTATTAAGGAAGCCGCATCGTTTACCTCCAATAGGGTCATATCCGGTCCTCCAGTCACGTTTACCAGCACCGCTTTGGCTCCGATAATGGAAATATTATCTAAAAGCGGACTGGATATGGCCTGGTTTGCGGCCTCTTTAGCCCGATCTTCTCCGGTACCATAGCCGATCCCGAACAAAGCATCTCCCATCTCCGCCATCACCGTTTTCACATCCGCAAAATCAAGATTGATAAGTCCAGGAACGGTGATCAGTTCGGAGATGCCTTTGGTGGCTTGGAGCAAGATTTCATCTGCCAACTTAAAGGCATCTGTAAGGAGAGTCTCTTTGCTGGCTAACTCCAAGAGCTTCTGATTGGGGATGAGAATTAAGGTATCCACCCTATCCTTCAATTCATCGATCCCCATAAGAGCACGTGACATTCTCTTTCTTCCTTCAAAGTCAAAAGGTTTGGTAACCACCCCTATGGTCAAAGCTCCTTGATCTTTGGCAATTTCCGCCACGATGGGACCGGCGCCGGTTCCCGTACCTCCTCCCATCCCTGCGGTGACGAAGACCATATCGGCTCCAACCAAAGACTCTGCCACCAGATCACGATCCTCTTCGATTGCTCTTCTGCCGATCTCCGGGTCGGCTCCGGCTCCCAATCCTTTGGTGAGACGGCTGCCGATTTGTACCTGATGAGAGGCCTTTCCCGTCTTCAGATGCTGCGCATCGGTGTTAATGGTGACGAAATCTACGCCGGAGAGATGAGCATCGATCATCCGATTGATGGCATTTCCTCCTGCACCTCCTACGCCAACCACCTTCATGTTGGCGTGATTCTCATAGCTGGTATCAAGCTCAAAGAACATATCTTTTCCTCCCTCCAAAAAGATTTTTAGAAATATTGACTAAATAGATTTTTCATTTTGCGAAACCATCCTTTTTCTTCTGAGCCCCCTGTGGATTTTTCATCTCTCAATTGTTCCAACCCGTAAAGAATCAATCCCACCCCGGTGCTGTGAATGGGGGTGGAAACAACATCCACCAAGCCACTGAATCCTTGAGGTATTCCTTTTCTTACCGGCATATCAAATATTTGCTCGGCCAGTTCTACCGTCCCCTCTAAAAGAGAACCTCCTCCGGTCAGAACCACTCCCGCCGCTAAAAGGTCGGAATAATTGGTCTTTTTCATCTCTTGCAAAACCAGACTGAATATCTCTTCGGCTCTGGGCTCGATGATGGCCGCCAGGACTGATCTGGAGATCTCCTTCGGTTCACCCCCTCTCACCACTGGAACTTGGATCATCTCGTCCGAATTGACCAGTCCAGATAGGGCACATCCGTAGGATCTCTTGATCTCCTCTGCCTGCTCCACCGAAGTTCTTAAGCCGATGGCAATGTCGTTGGTTACGTTCTTGCCTCCTGCACCGATCACAGCGGTGTGTCGGATGGAGCCATCATGAAAGATGGCGATGTCGGTGGTTCCACCTCCCAGGTCAATTAAGGTTACTCCCAACTCCTGCTCCTCCGGTGAAAGGAGCGCGTAGCTGGAGGCAAGCGACTGGAGGACCAAATCACATACCTCCAATCCAGACTTTTTTACGCTTCGGTAAATATTCTGGGCAGAAGTGACCGCACCGGTAACGATGTGAACCTCTGCCTCCAACCTTACTCCGGCCATGCCCACAGGATCCTTGATCCCGGATTGATCATCCACAGTATATTCTTGAGGTAATACATGAATGATCTCCCTATCCACGGGAAGGGCTACGGTTCTGGCAGCATTGATCACCCGCTGGACATCTGATGGATGGATCTCATTACCGGAGCGGGAGACGGCAATCACTCCCCGGCTGTTGATACTTCGAATGTGATCTCCGGCAATGCCAGCGAAAACTGAGTTGACCTTAACCCCGGCCATCAACTCCGCATCCTCCACCGCCTTAGCTATAGACTCCACCGTCCTTTCTAAATTGATCACCACCCCTCTTTTCAGCCCCTCGGAGCGGGAAGTTCCGATCCCCACAATCTTGGGCTCCCCTGATTCTTGCAGCTCCGAGATGATCACAGCTATCTTGGTGGTGCCAATGTCTAAACCAACAAGTAGATTTTCCTTCCCCATAGCCGCCTCTTTGCTTATAAATTTTTTTCTCTGCCAATAGCATTTGCTCTCATTTGAACCAACCGCTTATTGGGATCCTGAGAAACCGACCTGACCAATCCCTGCGAAGATTTTCTCAACACCACTTGATCTTTGAATCTGAGATCTATACAAGCAAGATATTCCGGCTTTTCCTCATAACGCAGAATTGCCCTTAACCTTCTCAGTTTCTTTTTTAAACCATCCCTACCCAGATTCACCTGGGTTCCCCCGGGAACCAGATAGAGGATGAGATTGGTTTCGTCACCCAAGTTTATCTCCGATATGCTTTCCATAAAGCTTACGTCTTCTTCCAACAAAGTCGTGTAGAAATTGAAGGCAAATTTAGCCTTCCTGTTAGGCCAAGGTGTGTAACTTTTTACGCTCTCTTTTTTCTTTCCAAAGACGGGCAGGGATGCCAAACCGCTAACCACGAGAAGATCTAAGTCGAAGTCTTCTTCCTCCAAGGGAATTATCTCTTGATCCGGGGAAAGCCCGTATAATCCCTCAGGTAAGTTTATCCATAATGCCGGCTTTTTCTCTTCCACCTCAATTGATATCTGGTTAGGGAATTTTCTTTTCACCCGAACACCCTTTATTCTTTTGTCTTCTTTGATATGCTCTTCGGTTCCATCCAGATCCATGCGGAAAATATTTGTGCCCAACTCCATTTTAGCTTTTTGCAAGATCTCCCTTTCACTCACTTTATGATTTCCCTGTATATCAATTCGTGTCAAATTGAATCTGGGGGAATGACACAAAAATATATACACCCCGCACCAGGTTGAAACGAAAAAAATGGATATTACAAAAACAATTATCCTCTTCATGACCATTCAATCCGAAAGCATTTTCAAAAGTTCTGTTCCAATCTTATGGATATCTCCTGCTCCCATGGTGATGACCATATCATTTTCTTTCAATATCTTCAATAGGAAAGGTGCCACCTCCTCCTTTTGGGGAACATAGAATGCGTTTTTATGTCCATATTCTTTGGCAGCCAAATAAACCAGTTCCCCGCTTACCCCAGGAATTGGTTCTTCCCGGGCAGGATAAACATCGGTGACTATCAAGATGTCGGAGTTGAAAAACGACCTGCCGAATTCTTTATGAAAATCCCTGGTTCGAGAAAAGAGGTGAGGCTGAAACACACAGATGATTCTTTTTTTCCAGCCGGAGCGGGCTCCTTTTAGGGTTGCCTCGATCTCGGTGGGATGATGGGCATAATCGTCCACCACCATCACCTCTTTTTCGATTCCCTTGATTTCGAATCTTCTGCTGACCCCTTTAAAATCAAAAAGCCCCTTTTGAATTTTCTCCCAGGGTATCTCCAGCTCAAGTCCAACCGCAATGGCGGCCAGCGAATTTTTGACATTGTGAATCCCAGGAACTGATAACTTCACCTCTCCTAATTCTTTACCCTTTAGTTTCACCTTGAAGCAGCTGCGATTTTCTGCAAGGGAGAGTGAATTAGCTTGCAAATCTGCTTGTCGGGAAAATCCATAGGTGGTAATGGCTCTTTCTATTCTGGGCATCAGATCAACAAGGTTTTCCTCATCCAGACATAATATCACCCTTCCATAGAAGGGGACTTTGTTGACGAACTCCAAAAAAGCGGTTTTGATCTCCTCGAAGTCCTTATAATAATCCAAGTGTTCAGCCTCCAGAGTGGTGACCACTGCAATGGTGGGGGTGAGACGCAAAAAGGAGCGGTCGAATTCATCCGCCTCCGTCACCAGGAATTCGCCATTTCCCAGCTTGGCATGGGAGCCCAAATTGTTCACCCTTCCTCCCACCACGATGGTGGGGTCCAGTCCCCCCTCAGACAGGATTTCACCCACCATCGAGGTGGTGGTGGTCTTGCCATGAGTTCCAGCGATTCCTATGCCATATTTCATTCTCATCAATTCGCCAAGCATCTCCGCTCTTCTGACCACTGGGATTTTATTTCTTTTGGCAAAGACCACCTCAGGATTTCCTTCCTTGATCGCGGAGGAGATGACCACCACATCCGATTCGGCCACATTCTCTTCTCTATGCTGATCAAAAATCTCAACTCCCAGATTTTTCAATCTCTGGGTGGTCTCAGTCGATTTCAAATCCGATCCGGTAATCTTGTAATCCAAATTGAATAGGACCTCCGCGATCCCGGACATCCCCGCTCCACCAATCCCAACAAAGTGAATATGTTTTATTTTTTTAAATTTCATGACTTCCCCAGCAGTCTTTGACCGGAGGCTGAAGCTCATTCGAGTCAACTGACCTGTGTCTACCTTTTCTTAACAGTTTCTCCATTTCGTTCACCAAAAGAGCCACAGAGTCAGGTTTTCCCATCTTTTTGCTCTGCTTTCCCATTCTTTCTAACCTCTCCTCATCGGAAAGAAGAGAGGAGAGTTTTTGCGCTAAGTTTTGACTGGTTAAATCTTCTTGCAAAATTATCTGGGCGGCGCCTTCTTTTTCCAGAACTTCCGCATTATATCTTTGATGATCCGCGGTGGCAAAAGGATAGGGTATCAAAAGTGATGGTTTGCCGCAGGTGGTGATTTCTGCCAACGTCAAAGCGCCAGCTCTGGAGACCACCAAATCGGAGGCCGCATAGGCGTATCTCATATCCTCAATGAAGGGGAAAACCACACATTTGATTTTTTTCTCCCCAACTCTCTCAGAGACCATAGCAAAATCATTCTCTCCGGTCTGCCACAAAAGCTGCCAATTCTCTGAGAAAGAATCTAAGCCGTCCAAAACTGTCTGATTTACAGCATGTGCTCCCTGGCTCCCGCCGAAGATGAATATGGTCTTTTTGCTTGGATTCAAATTGAATTTCTCTAAAGCCTCATTTCTATTCGCAGAAACTAAGTCTTCCCTTACTGGATTTCCTATTACCCTCAGCTTTCCCTTGGTCAAGAAATACTGGATCGAACTTAAATAAGACAAGCACACCCGGTCAACTAAAAGTGCCAAAAGGCGGGTTGAGACTCCAGGATAGCTATTCTGTTCTTGAATCAATGTGGGGATATTTTTTAAGCCGGCAGAAAAAACCACGGGAAAACTTACGTATCCCCCAGTACCCACCACCAAATCCGGTCTCTCCTCATTTAGAATTCTTAAGGATTGATACAGGCTTTTTAGAACGTAATATGGAAGCATGAGATTGGCCGGGCTTGCCCTTCTCTTCAACCCTCTGGCTTGAATGAAGACCAACTTGAAACCTTGTTTAGGTACGATTTTTGATTCCAGACCATCCTTGGTGCCCACAAAGACGACTTTGCTTCTGGGGAATCTTCTTTTAAACTCTTTTGCCATGGCTATCGCTGGGAAAACATGTCCTCCGGTTTTTCCTCCGGCTAAAATGACTTTAAATGGTGCGCGTGGCTGGACCATTCTCACACGCCCATCCTATTTAAAACTCGCGGTGACGATACAAACCTGGCTTGTCTGGATATGTTCAGAAGCACACCGATACCCATGGAGGAGAAGATCAAAGATGACCCCCCATAGCTTAAGAAGGGCATAGGTATGCCGGTAGTGGGCAGAAGACCCACCACCACTCCTGCGTTGATTAAGGCACCCACAAATATGCACAAGCTTATACCCAAAGCCAAAAAGAAGCCGAAATCATCAGGGGCCCGATTGGCTATGGATAATCCCCTTAAAGCTAACACAAAGAACAAGATCATGATGGATGCACAGGTAAGAAATCCTCCTTCCTCTCCTATGGTGGCGAAGATGAAATCAGTATGCGGCTCGGGCAGAAAGAAAAGCTTCTGCTTACCTTCCCCTAAACCTACTCCAATAATTCCCCCCGCGCCCAAACCCAGAACCGATTGCCTCATCTGATAGCTTCCTTCCAGGGGATGTTGAATCGAGTTCAGATAATCATCCACCCTCTGTTTTTTATACCCGAAAACGAAAACCAAGGTAAAGATGGCAACCGCAAGGGGTGCGGAAAAGAGCAAAAGATGTTTGATTTTGGTTCCCGCCACAAACAGCATCACCAGGAAAATTATGGATACAGAGAGAATCGCTCCCAGATGAGGCTCCTTCATGATCAAAAAGGAAGCTATTCCTAAAATCAAAAAATAAGGTAATAAGACATATCTGAAGTCACTTATTTTATTTTTCCTTCTGCTCAAAGAATGTGCCATGAACCCAACCAAGGCATATTTGAAAAGTTCGGAGGGTTGGAACACCACCGGTCCAACTTTTATCCATCGAGTCGCCCCTTTGGTGGGTTGAGAAAATAAAACCACCACCAGCAGGATCAAAGAAAAAAGCAAGAAAAACCTAGCATATTTATCATATTTGTGATAATCCACTTTGGTCAAGACAAGGATCAGAAACAAGGAGATGCCCGCCCATAGAATCTGTTTTCGGATAAAGAAAGTGGAGCTATGGAATTTCTGATCTGCCAGGATGGCAGAGGCAGAATAGACCATAACCATTCCTACAGAGATCAGTATCATGACTATCAGGAGCAATAGGTAATCTGGTTTGGATCTGTCTATCATTCTAAAATCAAAATTTCAAAAGGCAAAATTCGAAATTATCCTCTACATCTTTTTTGCAACTCAAAATCAAAAAATGTCTTCAAGCTTTGTAGGTCGACATTCCAAGGTCAGCATTATGGCTTTTGGCTAAACTTCGCACTGAAGCTTTAAATACCTCTCCCCGATGCTGATAATCCTTGAACATGTCAAAGCTGGCGCAAGCCGGTGAAAGCAAAACCGTGTCGCCTGCTTGCGCCTTTTTAAAGCTCAGTTCAACTGCTTCTTCCAACGAATCAGAATAAAGAGTTGAAACCAAATCGCTTAAGGCATTGCCGATCTTCTCTTTGGCCTCTCCGATTAAGATCAAAGCTTTCACTCTGCTTTTTGCTAATTCCCTCAGTTTGGTGAAGTCTCCGCCTTTATCTTTTCCTCCGGCGATCAAAATGATGGGTTCCTTCACACTCTGAAGGGCATACCACACCGATTCGACATTGGTAGCTTTGGAATCGTTCACAAATTTTACTCCGGATAGGGTGGTTACCTCCTCCAATCTGTGTTCCACCCCTTTGAACCGTTTCAAGGTTTCCCTCATAGAGAGGGGACTGACTTCCAGGACGGAGCAGATGGCACAGGCGGCAGCAGCATTGGATAGATTATGAGGTCCCTTGATTCCGATGTCTTTTGTTTCAATGATCTTCTCGTCTTTTCCATTCATTTTATAGACAAGCATTCCATTCCTAACAAAGGCTCCAATTTCCAATTCCTTTTTTGTGCTGAAAAAGACCTTTTTGCTCGAAGAGTAAAGGGCAAGTTCCATGCTGTTTTTGTCATCCGCATTTAAGATTGCGAAATCCACATCTGTCTGATTTTCGAAGATGCGCAACTTAGCATCTATGTATGATTTCAGATCGGGATGGCGATCCAGGTGGTCTGAGCTGATGTTTAACACTGCCGATACGTATGGCCTGAACTCTTCTATCCTCTCCAGCTGAAAGCTGGAGAGTTCCAAAACTATGGTCCCCTCCTTGGAGATCTTTTCCACCAAGCTTGAGAATGGAATGCCTATATTTCCACCTATCTGGCTCTCCCTCTTCTCCTCCTTGAGGATTTCTCCTATCAAGGTGGTGGTGGTGGTTTTTCCATTTGACCCCGTGATTCCCACGATCTTGGCATCGGTCAACCAGAATGCTACCTCTATTTCCGAAAAGATGGGGATTCCGCTCTCTTGGGCCTTTTTCAGAATGGGGATGTCCAAAGGGACTCCCGGACTTATAACCAGGTAATCTTTCTTGGTGATCGCCTTGGAGGTATGGCCGTCTGTTTCAAAATCTATGTTTAGTTCTGTCAATTGAGCTATTTCGGAGGTCAAGAGATTGCTTGGCTTAATATCGCTAACCAAGACTTCCGCTCCCAATTTCTTCAAAAGCTTGGCACAGGCTAAACCCGATCTTGCCATCCCGAAGATTCCCACTCTTTTTTCTGTAACTCGATCTTTCCTCATAAATAAACCTTAGGAGCAGCAGAGCTTGCTCTGCGTTAAAATTGATCCTCCTCGATAAAGAAATCCTTTATCGGAAATTCCATAAAACAAGATGTTATCCACTCTTGCCCCTTGGTTTTTAGGTAAAGCCTATAACTGGAAAAAACATAATCTCCCATTCTAATTACGTAACCATGTTTTACCGGATTATAGTGGATATAATTGACTCTTGTCCAAAAATACCTATTGTCTCTAATGCAACGATCCCAATACTGATACCAACATTTTCTACCTGTGCGTTTATCCAATTTATTCAGCTCTATTGCGCTTTTCCCGGTTATTCCAGACAAAAAACGAGGTAAAAGTTGACCTTTGCTTGTCTTGAAAAGAATATGAAAATGATTACTTAAGATAACCCATGCTGTTAGAAGATATCTATGTTTTTTGACACTCATTTCTAAAGCTGATCTAACGAGCTTCTTCTTTTCATGATTATCAAATAAAATCATCTTGTGAAATGTTCCTGTGGTGACAAAATAATAAGTGTCATCAAGATAAACATGTGGGGGTCTGTGTCTTTGAATAATCATTTCGTCTATTTTATTAAGACGCGACACAAGTGTCGCTACTCCCACTATAGCTCCAAACAAATCTAAAATTTTGTAAGACTTATGGTCTTTTTTAAGCTCATCTTATTTTTAAAGTGCTCAAAGTCAAAAGAGCTAAGATTGCTCCGGCGATCCAAAAGCGCACCACCACCTGTGGCTCTTTCCAGCCCAAAAGTTCAAAATGGTGATGCAATGGAGCCATCCTGAAGATTCTCTTTCCCCACATCTGGTAGGAGAATACCTGGATGATCACAGAGAGTGCCTCGGCCACGAAGACGCCTCCCACGATCAGAAGAAGCATCTCCTTTTTTATCAAGATGGAGATGGCTCCAAAGGCTCCGCCCAAAGCCAAAGCTCCGGTATCGCCCATGAAGACTTGGGCTGGATGAGCGTTGAACCACAAGAAACCCAAGGCGGCTCCGACTACCGCTCCACAGAATATGGTCAGCTCCCCCGATCCCTCCAGGTATATTATGGAGAGATAACGGGAGAAGTCGACTCGTCCGGTGATGTAACATAAGCCCGCAAAGGCAAACGCGCACAGGCCGATAAGACCGATGGCCAGACCATCTAAACCATCAGTTAGGTTCACTGCATTAGATGCACCGGTGATCACCAATATCACCAGAGGTATGTAGAATATCCCGAAATCGACAAAATAGTTCTTGAAGAAAAGAATATCGGAGGCAGTCCCGAAATTTGTCGAAGGTGGAAAAAGACGCAACAGAAAGCCCAAAAGCAACCCTAAAGCAACCTGTCCAGCCAACTTCTTTCTTCCCACCATACCTTTGGGCTGATGTTTTATTGCTTTGAAATAATCGTCCATCAAGCCCAAAAGACCCATCCACACGGTCACCAAAAGGATCAACTGGGTATAGGGGTTGGTAAGTTTTGCCCAAAGCAGAGTGGGAATGACCACCGAAAACAATACGATGATTCCACCCATGGTTGGGGTTCCCTCTTTAACCTTATGGGTGGCGGGACCTTCCTCTCTGATCTTTTCCTGTACATGTCTTTCCTTCAATTTTCTGATAATGGCTGGTCCCACAATCAAGCTGATTAAAAGCGCAGTCAAAGTAGCGCAGGCGGTCCTGAAGGTGATATACCTGAATATGTTAAAGAATGAAATATGTTCACTTAGTGGAAAAAGCAAATGGTAAAGCATCTTTTCGCCTCCAGTTAGCTCAGGACCTCCTCACCTTGAATTGTGGGCGGGCAATAATGAACCGGTGAACAGTGAACATTCCTTTTGGTCATTCTCTCGCCTCTTAACGTCCCAATTTTCTATCATTCATGAATCCTAAAGGACATTTCGGATTCCAATTTTTTCGGTAGCCGCAGCCTTTATGTTATGCCATCATAAAGAACATCCATTCATTCTTCGCAGTCTAAAGACTGCGGCTACCCACTTGGGCAACTACTGATTGGTTAGTTTTGGCGACCATACAGACTTTTCAGACTTATGACCACCTCTTCCAATTTCATCTTTCTTGAACCTTTGATCAAAACTAAGTCTCCAGCTTTTAGATTCTCAAGCAGATAAGAACTTGCCCTTTCGTTATTATCAAAAGAAAGTATTTTTTCTGAGTTCATTCCCTGATCTCTGGCTCCTTGACCGATGGTTGGGGAGGCCTTTCCCACGGTCAATAGGAGATCTATTTCCGATTCTGCGACTTTTTTCCCCAGTTCCAAGTGATAACCGAATGTTTTTTCCCCCAATTCCAACATGTCTCCTAACACTGCAATTTTTCTGCCTTCGGTGCTCATTTGTTTTAAGGTCCTTAAAGCATTGGCCATCGAGACCGGGTTGGCGTTGTAGCTATCATTTATGACTCTAATGTTGTCAAGTCTAACCAACTCCATCCTAAGTTCAGAGGGTTTATATTTCTCCAAACCGCTCTTTATCTTCTCCTCCTCCACCCCCAAAAGAGTTCCTACCGCAAAAGCGGCCAAAGCGTTGTATACATTATGCTCTCCTAAGAGTTTTAAATCTATCCTGTGCTTGCCATTTACCTTAAAACCTATATATCCTTCATGGTTGATGGTGATTCCATCTGCTTTGAAATCGGCTTTATTTTTGATGGAAAAGCTCACGGCCTTTTCTTTACCCTTTTTGATTCTTTTTGTCATAAACTCATCGTCAGCATTTAACACTGCCGTATGAGGTGATCTCATGTTGTCTAAAAGCTCAAATTTCGCTCGGGCTATTCTATCCAAACTTTGCATCGATTCCAGATGAGCAGGTCCAATATTGGTGATGACTCCGATGTTTGGTTTGGCGATTTTAGTTAGAATTCCTATCTCTC
>SMTZ1_10003443_pt1 | contig 15901 bp, 17 predicted proteins | sample DeeMarSWOR136_30_FD_25667 | JGI IMG/M metagenome (IMG submission 25667)
GCATTTAATCGTTGAATTTCTAAATTATACTCATTCAATGTTTTTTTAATTTGATCAATTTGGTTTTTTCGATTAAAATAATCTTCTTCAAAAAGATTTAACTTTTTTTTGTTTAGAGCTAAAGATACATTCAATTTATTGAGTAAATCAGTAACCGTAGCAATATCGCTCGATTTTTTATATTTGTTAGATAGTTCTAATTCTTTTAAAAGAAATTCTTTTTCTTTTAATATTTCGTTATATTTAAGAATAAGAATTAAATTTTCTACAATATCATTATATTGAGAATTGATACTTATGTTATTCATGGCTATTTTACGATACTCGTTTAAGATTTGTATTAATCTATTGGCTTTAACCAAATCACGAAAAGCGTTAGTTTCTTGCAATATATTACAATATCTTTCTATAGTAATATTATTAAAATCTTGAGTAATTTCTAAAAAAGAATTATTCTTATATTTAGTTAAAAAATTCTTTTTGATTTTTCCATTAATAAGTGTAAATCTGTCTTTAATTACAATATCTGTTGGACCTATGGAGATCTTAAAATTATTTTTTTGAATATTAAATACCCTTTATTGTGTATTTTCAAAATGGTTTCTGTATTGTTTATATTCTTTTTCTTTTCTTCTCTTTCTTTCTCTAATTAGTTCAAGGGGATCTTTATCTTCATCCTTTTGAATCATATATTTTTCATTAAAACTTTTTTCAAATTGAGATTTAAATTTCTCAATTTTTTCAGAAACTTCATCACTGATTTCCATTGAGTTTTCAGCAGATTTTTTGGAAATGTCAGGTAATTTTTCTCTACTTTTTCTTCGCCTCAACCTTTTAAATTCACTATCAGAGAGTTTCAAATATTCTTCATAGGTAGTCTTTTGTTCTTCTTGATTCTTTTTCAATCTTTCTAGTTCTTCGTCCTCTTTCACTTTTCTTATAATTTCTTTCTTTGCATTTAACTCTTTTTTAGTTAATTGATTTTCAATAATCTGTAAGTACTCGTTAAATTCAACATAAGGATTGTCTTTGAAAAACTTTTTATATTCATTAATTAAATTGGGATCAATATTCTTCGGAATTCTACTCAATTCATTTTTAAGTTTTATTTCAAGGAAATTTTGATAATATATTCTAACTTTATGAATTGATTTTAAAAAAAGAGTGTTATATTTTAAAGAATCTAAAAGTTCTAGCCATTGTGGTATTTCAATTGATGTAAAAAATGATACAAAATCAATGATTTTACTAGTTTTTTTCTCTTCAATGAGAAATAAGCCTATTTTTTTGGTTAGATTTTCATTAATTTTTAACCTTTTTAATCTATTTTTAAAAGCATCTTTATATTTTTGAATTAGCTGATCCTGAAAAATTAAAAATTTACCAAGATTAATTCTTGAAATTTTATTCAATTTATCGTTTAAATTTTTCAACAATTCTCTTATAATATTTAGCTGAGAGAGAAAATTCTCATTAAGAAATTCATTTTCAATGGTCTGAAAGTTCTTTGTAACCTTTAGAGTAGTATCATTTAATTGATTTAATTCTACTTGAAGATCTTCAATTGGGTTTGTTAATTCCTTAATTTTTTCCAGATTAAAAATTTGACTGTTACTCATTATTATTGAAATGTTATTTATTGTATTTATATTTCAGGAGGTCCAGATGGTATTTTTCCGCTTTTTTTGTTCTTTTTATGGTCAGCATTTTTTCTCATATCACTTAAAATGTCTTGTCTATCAACATGAATTGCAGTGCCACCTACTAATTTTAAAGAATTATAAAAATTATCAAAAGTCAATAATCCTGTACTTATTGACTTCAATATAGCAACTCTCGTACCTCTTTCAATATCTGACCCAGAATATCCAAATGTTAATTCCAAAAGTCCAGTAGATTTACTTCTTTTTCTAAACTCTTGCCAAAAAAGACCATTTTCAAATTCAGATACAACTCGTCCCAATTTCGTATCTAATTCCTTTGATACCATCTGAACTTCTTTGTATTCACTTGCTAAATTTGAAAAAATCGAGTTGTCTACACCGATTTTAGCATTTTTTACTTTATTAATAAAAGATTCAATTATCTTTTTCCTTAAATGAAAATCAGGAAAATCAAATTTAAAGTGAAATGTAAAACGACGCCATATTGCTGAATCTAATTGATGTTGATGATTTGTAGCCCCAAAAATAGCAAGAGGAACACCTTCATAATTAATTCTATCAATAACTTGCAAAAAAGAAATAACTGCTCGTTTAATTTCTCCAACTTCATGAATATTAGATCTTTCAGAGCCAATAGCATCAATTTCATCAAAAAATAGAACAAAAGCACCTCTATCTTTTGAGATTTCAGCCGCTAATTCAACAACACCACGTATATTTTTAATAGTATCTCCCAATAAAGGTGAAACAAGTCTATCGGATTCTACAACGCATATTGGGATATCATATTTCTTAGCAAATCCTCTTGTTAAGGAAGTTTTTCCTGTTCCCGGAGGTCCATAAAGAAGAACTGTTAGATTAGGGGCTAATTTCGTATCTTTTAAATTTTCAGTAAATTCATTATACTTTTTTAGAGCTTTAAAAAAATCATCCAAAATTTCTTTTTTAATTTCATTACCTAAAACATCATCAATAGACTCTTTAATATCTGAAGGAAAGTAAATCGCTCCGTATTTTCCAAGACGTTCTTTGATGATGTCATCAGAGTATGTTAACTTATCTTCCTTTTCATTATTAGATTTGGACATATTATTCAACTCTCCTCTTTTTAATTGTTATGTATTCTTACTTTTATTTTCAAAATTCTCGCAATATTGTGCGATTTCATCAATAAAATCTTTAAGATTTTCAATTTGAGAACCAATAAAGTTGAAAATTTCTTTTCTATATTGAATGGAATCTCTAATTTTCATCTTATCTAATCCCAAATAATTTGGAAAACATATTAATTTCATTAAATATGGCAGTACTTTTTCGTTTGTTTGTAGATCTTCAAATATTGTATAAAATATATTTTCATCGGATAATTTCCATTTTAGAATACCCATATATATAAGGAAGGCAAAATTCATAGAAATCCAATTTACTAATTCTTTTGATAAAAAGCCTCGTCTCTGGGAGGCAAAAGCTAGATAGTATAAAATTAATGTTTCATTGCTAAATTGAGGATATAGCCGTATTGTGCCATCCGATTGTTTATTATCTCTTAAAAAATTATGTTCTAAAAGAATTTCTACAAATTCTTCCTGAGGTGCTAGAAAGATCTCATCAATTAGACGTAAACCCATTCGTTCAGCAATTTTTTCTATTGCCTCTTCTTCTGAATTCGCAATCGAGTCGATATAAGGTAGGAATACATCATTTTTCAAAATGATTGGAATTTCATAGTTCTCTCTTTCGGGGAATTCTCCAAAATTTGGATCCAAGTTAAAAAGCGAAGTTATATTGTTTAATATTTGATAAATTTTTGGTGATATACCAGGAATTTCAAAATAATCTGGATTTTCTAAATTCTCTCTATAGAAGGTATGAGGTTGTAATATATGTCGTTGGCACTCATAAAAATTAGTTGAATTATCCAGTAAATTATTATATATAATTTTAAAATTTGCTCCTCTTGAAAATAGTTTATCTTCGATAAATTTAACTAATCTATATAAATATGTATTTTCTAAATTTAATTCATCTGGATTAGTAATATGACGTAAAAAGTTTAATGCATCAATGGATTCATGAAGAAAATCTACAATATAATCTTTAATATCAATTATGGGGATTTTTTCTCGGTATTTAACGATAAAATCTTTGATAATTTCATAAATATTAGATCTATACATAGCAGAAAATTCTGAAAGGGCTCTAACCTTACGTATATTTCTTTTTTCTTCTTCTTGACGTATTTTATCTAAAATTTCAGTATCAAGTAATAAATCTGCATCCAAATCAATTATTATTCTTCTTGTTTCTCTAAGAATTGGACGCATATGGCTTAAAAATGTTAAATATCTGGGTAGGATATCTGTCCACTTTTCTCTTTTTCTCCCAGGTTTTACAGTTCTCGTAGACTTTTTCTTATAACTCATTATTATCCCTTCCTATTTACATACCTATTTTATTCTTCTTTGTATCCTACCAAAATTTCAGTAAAAATGTTAGAGATCTCAATGAATATGGGTATCTCAACACGACATAAATTCCCTAATATCCATTTGTTAACATCCTTGAGAAGAAATCTAATTTGATTATGAATTTTCTTATTAATTTCCGAATTAATTATTTTAGAGAACCACAGCCCCCCTCCTATCCTATAAGCAACGATTTTGATCAGAGGTTCGAATAAAGGCTCTAAAACTTGTTTCATCATCCAAGATTTTGGAATAATACTCATATTTCTATTATCAAAATTTGGATCATTTAAAATGGGATTAGTTTCATCTACACTTAATTTAGGCATGAAACTAAGTAATAAAATTAAAGCGAATATTGCTGAAATCCCATTAACGGTATAAGAGCTGCCAATTTTTTCAAGATCATCTCTATTTATGGCAATATTTGCTAAAAACATGCATATAAAAACATTCCTATCAAACTCTCTTGAAACATAAGTATATCCTAATTCTCTATCAATTACTAAATATTTTTCCTTAAGAATTTTGATGATTTCATCTGGAAAAGTATAGAAAGTATATACTTTTTCTTCGCTTCTTCTTACATCTTTCTCAATAACTAGTTCTTTAGATATTAATCCAAAAACTCTAGCAAGTTCTTTAAGCTGATTTTTCACATAATGATGGGGTTTATTTGGATCTCCAAACATAGCAAAAAATTGATGATCTACAATATGGAAGTCATCCCTCTTGCTAAATGCCTCAACCATTCTATCAATTATCGGTCCTTGAGTCCCAGATGCTATAGCTTTCGCTTTAGAAGTTACAAATCCATTTAACAATTCATTAATGATAAAATCTTGCTCATGAGTGCGGGATTTCAAAATTTTCTCAAAAGCCTCGGCAAAACTCTTCGTGTTTGGAAAAAAAGTATTTTGTATTTTATCATTGATCGATTTTAATAATATTTCTCCATTATTTTTTGGAAAATGAAGCTTTATATTATTTAGTCTTTGTATTAAAGCCTCCTTAGCTCCTGGTATGTTCTCTACATCTCTTTTTTGTAGTTCTTCAATTGCTTTTTCGAGACCTCCTTGGAATTCATCTAATAATTTATTCCATGTCATATTTTGAGCTTCTATCATATTTTTCACTATTATTCTAATTTGATTTGGTTATCTATAGTCCATTTTAATTCAGTTGAGATATTTTTTAAAGCTTTTATTAAAGGGCTAATAAGTTTTTTGTTATAAATATTTGGAGACGAAATCCCTTTCTGGGCTTTCCAGCCCATTTGAGCACTATTTCCCATTTCTCTTTGTCCATATTTTAAAATATTACTCAAATCGCGAGTCCACCAATAGAATCTTAACCATTTTTTATTGGGATTATCTTTAGAATAAATTACAACCACTGCTTTCCATTCCCCCATTAACCATTTAAGAGTTATACCACTCACAGGTAAATAATAATTTATCGGAAAATTTGCGTGAAAACTCAGATCTAGATTTCTTGGGAGGATATTAAATATTGGCTGGTTATAACCTTCTAAGATAACTATCTCCCCACAATGTTGGCACTCATAATGGGATTTCATTTTATCCATTTTTTTTTGACATTTAGGGCAAGTTCTATTTTCTATTATCCTATATTTTATAATCTCAAGATTTTTTTCTTTTTCTAAATCTTCTTCTGTTTTTTGTTTGGTTCTTCCGAATTTTCCTCTCCATGTCCAGATATCATCAAAGGATTCATCAATCTTTTCTAAAGTTGTAATAAGATTATTTAAAACATATTTATCATAGATTTTAAACATGCCTGCATGCTGATAATTTTTCCACCAAGATAATCTCACATATTTCTCTTCTTTTAAATAAGCATTATGACAAATTAATGCTGCGAATAACTGATTATCAGTTTTATTTATTGTGATACCTTTTTCGCAGATTTCGTATTGTTTATTCAAGCTTGCATTTTTATGAAAATATTCACCATCTTGAAAAACTCCTTCTTCAATTTGGTTTTTTTCTTTTGCTTCTGCTTCTTTATCTTTTTGTTTGACGATTTTTTTACATTGGGGGCATTGAAAAATACCTGCAACTAAGGTTTCCATCTCGAGATCACATACAGGGCATTTCAATTCTAATCATCACTACTCATTAATATTATTCTTTCATAATCCAAGTTTAATAATTTCAATTCTTTCTCCGATAACTCACTAATTTGTTTATTCACTTTAATTAATTCTTTTCTTAATTCAATTAATGAATTTTGAATATTGTCTACAATCCCTTCCTCATTGAATGATACTTTTTCAATAAATTCTAAATAACTATATTTTTTTTCCTTACTTGAATAATTTTTTTTCAAATCTCTCAATTTTGCATCAATTTCCGCTAAATACTTCCTATTTTTTAATAACAATATTAATTGAGAGTTCCACTTTTTAAAAATATCATTATTTTTATCAATTTTATCAAAATTAAACTTATTAGAAAGTTCTGCTTTCTCATCTTTAAGATATTGTATTATATCTTTATTTTCTTCTATTGCCTTATTAATTTTTTTTATGATTGGTTTGGTGTTTAATGCGGGATCTAAAATTTTAATAAAATTGTTGATTTTATCATGAGTTTCTTTAAACCTCTGATAAAAACCTTCAATTGTCACTTCAATTTTAATTGCTTGATATATATTCCCATATTGATCTAATATATAATAAAAATCATCTGGTAATGTATAATCATGTTCACCTATATCAATTACTAATGAATGTATCAAATTGCTTTTCTCACATCTCACCCCTTTAAGCCTAGTAAGAGCCAAATTAAAATTTCTTCTAGTCAAAAATTTAAATTTCTTATTTATAATTAAAAATAGAATATCCTCAGGGATAGAAATTGTTTCATTTTCAATTGTTATAGTTTCTTCTCCTAATTTTATTATGAAATCATCATCCTTCTGTTTAAACTCTCTAATACTTCGAATATTTTTAATTAAACCTAAATCTATATAAATCTCGATAAAATTGTCATCCCAAAAATTTACGATGTTATTTTTATAAATTTCATCTAACATTAGTACTCTCTCATAGGATTCAATAAGACTTTTGTTAGTTAAATCTTTAAATAAATCATTTCTGATAATATATAAGAACAGAATTATATATTTCATATCCATATTATCAAGAACGCTCTCGATCAAGTTTTTATCATGCTCCAAGGTTAAATTTAAATGTTCCATACCTAAAATCCACTCACTTTTTTTTAATTTGCTAAAACAATTCAGTGAAAAAGAGTAATTGGGAGAATATATCATTCCTAAAAAATTTTACTAAAATCCATCGAAACTTATAACATAAAACCAAAAATATTTTAGTTTTTATTTCATTTTATTCTAGATGAAGATATACGCATCTTTAAGAAAACAAATTGGTGATTCTATTGGGAAGGAGAAAACGTAAACAAGTAACACCAAAACGGGTAAAACATGTTCCGAAAATCTTTACATGCCCCGAGTGTGGGGAAAAGAGCGTAAAAGTAACAGATATTAAAAAGAAAGGTGCCTTTGCGACTGTAAAATGTGGAAATTGCGGACTTACAAAAGAAGTTTTAGTGAATTCAATTTCAGAACCAGTTGATGCTTTTGGAGATTTTATAGATATATATTATGCAGATCAAGAATTGCAAAGATTAGAAAAAAGGATAGTAAAATTAAAAAAAGAAAATGAATGGGGAGAACTTACTCTTTGTTATTCTATTTTATCAGATCTATGCAGAACAAAAGCAGCAATATTATTAGAGGAAGATAATGTTAATTTGGATGATGTAAACGACTGGAAAGCAAGAGCTGAGAAATATAAACAACTTGAAAAAGATGCGTTATTAAAACTTGATACTGAAGAATTAGAACGTGGAGTTAAAACTGATGAAGAATCCTTATTTACTGAAAGTGACACAAAGATAAAAAAAGAAAGAAAAATTGATGATATTTTTGATGATCCTGGATTTTTAGAATTTTAAAATCTTATTCTTTATTGAATTTTATACAGAGAATAACATTGTTAATTATTCATCTATATAATTAATCTCAATTTTATATAAGTAAAAAATAAATCGAATGAAATTAGACAGTTTAGAAAATAAATTATCTTATTAAAGAGAATATTAGAAGAGAGATTAATTTTGACTAGTTTTAATAATTGGGAATAAATATTAACCTGACTGACCTTTCCGTTTTGCAAACAACTGTTTAAGCTCACCCATTATTGCTCCTCTTAAAGATACAGGACTTGCGGGACGAGCAGGACCTGGAGCAGGACCTTGCCCTCGAGGACTTCCTGGTGGACCAGGAGGTGGTGGAGGGCCGCTAGGAGGGCCACCAGGGGGGCCGCCAGGTGCGAGTGTAGCTGCTGAAGCTGCTCCTGTCGATGCTACTGTTCCTGGAGCGACTCCCGATCTAAGCGCCGACATTTGATTGTTAAGAGAATTTAACTGATTTTGTAAATTTGTTACTTTATCATTTACAGTGCCTAAGGATTGATCAACTAAATCAGGAATACGAAGGACAATAGACATTATTTTTTCAATGATATCACCGAATGCATTCAATTTTTCTTCCAGTGGTGCTTTTCGAGTACTATCCAAGAAGCTCGCAAATTCTTCAGCGCACATTTTAACTCTTTTCAAATATTTATTTTTTATGTTTTCTAATAATTTAATAGATTTCTGTTTAATAAATTTAAGTTTAAGCTTATTTGCTTTTTTTAAAAAAATATTTAAATAGAAAAAAAAGTCTTATCTAGCTCAATTCTGTAATAGTTTCTTTTAACTTAATCCAGAGAAGATTAATTTCATCTCGTACTTCGATAAATTGATGTATCTTTTTTAAAAATATTTCTCGAGCTCTATCAAAATCTCTTTGAACGTCATTCAATTCTTGGTCGAGTATGGTTAATTTATCACCGTCTATTAGTTTGTTTTTTGCTTTTTCAACATCTAATGCTTTTTTTATGACTAAAGATCTTCTACTGGCAACATCTGCCAACGAATTAATAAATTCATCTTTTTTTTGAACTAAATATTCTTTTTGTACCGCCAGATCTTTTATAGCATTTAGGTATTTATTATTTGCTTTGATATAATCGTCATTTTTTTGAATAATATCTTTATATAAATTTACTTCCTCATCTTTAATATTTGATCTATGTTCTCGAGCAAGCGTTTGCATTTGTTTTAATACATCTCTAAAGGTTCTATTGAGTGTTTCTCTATTAATATTTGCTTTAGAAATGTTTTCGGCATATTTTGTTTGAGAACTTATAAGAGCACTCTGTGATTTGGCCAATTTCTTAAATTGGGCTACTAATTCTTTTTCCATTTTAGCAAGTTCTAATTCATCCTCATGAGTTATTATTGGACTCATTTTAAATCCTACTTTGTTACTTTTTAAAGTATATGATAAATTTGGTTTATGATTTACTTATTTTGAATAATATAATTATTTTAATATTTAAGTTTATATTGAAAAAGATGCTGTTAAAATATTATCTTTATAATTGGCTTTTATAATTTTACAAATAATTTCTTTTCCAATAAGTTTTTCATAATTACTGATTGTTTTGTCAGCAAGTAACTTAATTCCAAAATTTTTATCTATTTTTCCAATATATTCTCTTTTCCAGCGTCCTTTTGAGATAATTTCTAGTCTTACTGATTCATTTTTTTTTACATTCAATGAGGCTGCAGTTTTACGTTTGTGAATTCCAAAATCATGTGGTCCTAATTTTAATTTAATATTATATTTTTTTTCTAATATAGATAGTTGTTTATAGAAATAACCCCAACTTTTTGGCCTAATCTTTTTTAATTTTCTCCCTGTTTTATAAATCAAATATTTTTGAATTCCAATTTGAACTTTCTTTTCTGAATATCCTGCTTTTCTTAAATCTATTATAAATTTAATAATTTCTTCAATATCGTTATCATTTTCTCCTGGAAACCATACAGGAGCAATTAATACATCGATTTTTGTATCTAATAATAAGGAAATATCTTTCAAAAGCTTTTCTACATTATAATTATTAATATTACATAGGAAATTGGCTTTATTTTGTTTGAGCGAGTTTAAACTGATGTTTATTCTTGTAATTTTTGCTTCATCTAGATTTTTTATAATTTCATTGTTGAGCAATAATCCATTTGTTTGTATTGAAATAATCTCAATTCCATCTATTTTCCATAATTCTTTAATGAGCTTAATTAGTTCAGGATAGAGTAATATTTCACCATATGGCGCAAAATGAATTTCTATTTTAAAATTGCCCTTAGTTTCAACAATTTGGTTTACTTTTTTAAGTAAATAATTAGGATCAATGATAAAATTTGTCTCGTAATCTCCAGCACTTACAAAACAATACTTACATTTCAAATTACATAAGGTTAAAGGTTTTATTTCAATAACATTAGTGCCTCTATCTATAACACCTAAAAAATCTATACCAAACAATGGAATTTGGGATTTCTCATCCACATAAATAATTTCAGAAGCCATAATTACTAATTAGAGTTTATATCTTAAAATTCCTATAATCGAGCCTAAGTTTACTAATTGCTCTCCAGTAATGTTCTCTGTACTCATAATGTTAATTTCACCACCGGAGCTTTCAACATTATTTATAATTTCTTCTATTTTTAATTTATTTTTTTTAGAAGTTCCTCTAATTAAGATATCTGCTATCAATAATTGTTTAATCGCACCTTTTTCAGAAGCTTTAGACACTTCATTAAGGCCAATAACAATAAGATCAGCATCAATAGCAAATTGTGTGAGGACATTTTCAATCTTTTCTAATTCCTGTAAAATTTTAATCTTACTTTTGAGGTTAGCTAACTGGTTTGATTTCAGAGTTTCCCTAATTGCACTTTCTGTGCCTGAACTTGCATGACATGTTTCAATAGAACCCCTAAAATCAAAATTAGGCGTGTTTCGTAAAGATTCTAAGAAATAATCTTTTGTATTTCCTGGTCCACAAACAATGAGTAAGTTTATATCGAAATTTTTAACATTCTCTATTAAAGTTTTTTGGATATCACTAAAAAATTCATCTAATGCCTTATTTCTGTATGTTTGTTTATATCTTTTACCAGGTATATTTTTTTTAATTGTAGCAATTCTTTTATGACTAAAATTGGTAATAAGAGCTAAAGTTGCTAACCCTGTCTCGATTGCTACAATAAATATTAGGAAATTTGATTCGAATTTTGAAGTTTCCTTCAGTCGTTTTAATTCATGATTTAACCACTTTTCTTTTGTTATTGTTAATTTTTGAAGTACTTCAATGTTAAATGTATGATAAGACCCAAAGCTCACAAATTCATCTGGACCTTCTAAAATTTTACCTTTTATTCTTAATCGATTTGAAAATTCATGAAATGACACATCTTCTACTTGTAGTGTTAATGTCATTGATTTACGTTCACCCTTAGTACCCTCTTTAATCACAACCCTTCTTTGCGTTAAAGAGGAAACAATATCACCTTTATTTATAATATTATAGAGTGACCATAAATCGTTAAGATTCTCAGTTTTAACGGTGATTTCTTCATGCTTTTTATCTATATTGAGAATTTTCAAATACCAAAACTGACTCCCACTTAAATTTATTCTTATTTAAAATTAATATGAAATATAAGAAAAGCTTAATTTAATTTAGTTGAAACTGTAGTCCAAATAAATATAAAATAAATAAAAAATATAAAAACTAACTCATTAGAACTATTTATTTTTCGCCTAAAGCCGCTTTTACTTTCTCTAATTCTTCCATGCGTTTCTTTTTTTCTTCTTCTCGTTTCTTTAACTCTGCTTCATCGACTTTTTGGAGTATAACACCTTTTTTAATTTCATCTTGTAGTTCTTTATCGACTGGAGCCACTTTTAACTTACACCTTTTAGTTTAAATTCCTCTAAAATAATTAAATTGATATTTACACAAATTATAATAGAATTTATTTATAAGTTTTAGTTTATAGAGAGTTGATATCTAATTCCATAAGATACGCGGATTCCCCAGAATGGTAGTAATTTTCTAAAATTTCTGGATTTCTTTTGAAATTAAATTTTTCATATAAGTCAATAGCATTTATGTTGTTTATTTGGACATTTAACACAATTTTCTTAATCCCTTTTATTTTTTTTATTTTATTTATCGTATTTTGAAGAAGATAAGATCCATTGCCTTTATTACGAAATTTTGGCTTAATAAGAAAATTGATAATATTAGCTCTATCTTTTTTATCTTTTATGACTATTATAAAACCAATTAGATGTTTTAGAAGTTTATTAATCTCCAATTTTAAGAAGAGAGCTTTATTCTCAATTAATTTTACGATTAAATCTTTTGAAAATGCTTTCTCTTGGAAAATTTGTTGTTCAAGACGTACAATTTTCTTTAAATCTTTTAAAGTAACCTTATTAATTTCCATTGAAACCATATTCTTTTTTAAAAACTTTAATTGGTGTCTTTTCTGTTACTTGTTTGTATTTTATTTGCCTAAATGGGGTCATTTCTATTACGTAGCCTTTTAAGTTAAAATTCTTTAATGTGGAGATAAAATGTTCTTCAATTGAAATATAGAAGGGCATTTTAATATTTTTCTTATCATAAGATAAAATTTTTTCATGTATTTTTAAATCAGATAATAGAAATTCATAAAATTTATCTAACTCTTTTTCTTCTCCCTCTATTTGTGTATACAATATCAATCCTTCTTCAGTAACCACTTCATAAGGTAACTTTATACTTTTAGCCCTTCGAATATATCTATTTTTCAATTGGTAATAATCTTTCGCCCTTATAGGACAGAAATGCATCTTTAGAGAGACTTCGGAGCTTAATTTTTGAATGAGATTAATTGCTATTTCTTTGCTATCAACTACAGCTGCCATTGAATTTTCTTTTAAATAAAAACCTCTCTGTTTAAGTGAATTACTATTTGAAAAACAAAATTCAAATTCATTTAAGTTAATAAAATCTGCGCCAATATTGTCTAAATAACGAATAAATTTCTCCAGATATTTAATATTCTCATCTCCAGGGATAACTGGAACTTCAGCCCCTACCTGCATTTGTTGCTTTAAAGCTTTTTTAATATTTGCCCAATCTTTTTTTCCTGGATGGAATCTAATTTCATCTAAGCCTGCAAGAGAAAGTCTTTTAGCGATATTTTCATTAAAGTTCATGCCATTTGTATATAAATGAATATGAAATTTATTTCCTTTTTTGGTTTTTATATATCTAATATAATCGATAGTTTTTTCAAGATTTAATTCTGAAAGCGGTTCTCCTCCAGTAATACTCATTCCTTGAGCGTTGATTAAATCAATTTCATAAAGGATTTCTTCTTTTGTGTTAATTTCTATTTCATCTGCAAATGTTAAGTCTTTTCCTCTCCTTTCTTCCGAAATTGGACAATACCAGGAACAGTGATCTGGTTTTTGGCAGATACCATTTAAAAATAACACTACTTTACTTCCTTTTAAACAATATTTACATCCTTTAGGAATGCTCCTTCCTTTAATATATGAAGTTTCAGCTTTAGTTTTTACTATTTTTATCTTTTTCATTTCTAAAATAGCTTTTTTCTTATAATATGTTTCTCTTCAGTTAATTTTTTTAAAACTTCTTCAGTAGATTCGTTAATCTGAATTTCTCTTTTTAAAAATACTCCTGTTCTTCCATATCTTTCTCTTCTTAAAAGAACTTTTTTTCTTTCATTTAAAGTATCAAGACTAATTCCAGTGTCTTTAGCTGCAACTGCTTCATTGCCGAGTATTGAGAATTCTTCGTGACCTTGAAGATTTGGTTTGATTAACACTAATCTTTTATCTATACCATTTACTCTTACATTCGATTTCAATTGATCATAGTTTAACTTCCCTCCAAAATCATAAAACTCCATTACTTTCTTCCTTAATTTTGATAAAGGTATTGTAATGCTCTCTAATTCACTTAAATGAATATAAAGTTTAAGAGAATCTAAAGGAGTAGCCATTATTATTTCTCTAAAATAATTTCTAAAACCATTTTTCTCTAAAATAAGTTCTATTTGAAATGAAGGTACCTGTTGAAAAAATATGATATCAATATCACTATTTTTGTGTACATCACCACGGGCAATACTCCCATGAACGTATGGACTAAAACCCTCTTTAGCGAACATTTCTAATAATTCAATTGCGGAATTCCTTTTATGATGTAGGAGAGTCCAATCTTCTTTAGAATAGGTTATAACCTCATAATGATCTCTTAAAATTTTTTCTTTATTCATAAGCAAATCTCAGATTTTTGATTTCAGTAATTTGTTCTCTATTATATCAATAATAATGCCTAATAAAATTGTTTCATAATACTTAAAAGAATATGTGGCGTTTTCAATAATTAAATATTTTATCTTGTTGTCTTTTTGAAGAGAGAAATCATTTAAAAACTTATATAACTGTTTATTTTTAAGGAATAAAATTGATTTTCTGCTAAAAATTGAAAATATTTGAGGAGATATGTAACTTTTTCTGAAAACAGCCATATTAGGTTTTTCATATATTCTTGGATTAATCAATATAGCACCTAAATTATCAAAGTCTGATAAAAAATGTTTGAAAGTAAAGAAATCCTTTGATCCACTTATTAAAATAAACTTTGATGACTTAATATCTGGTAATTGAAAGTTTTTAATTATTTCTGAAAAAAGTCTTTTCCATTCATTAACAAGTGTTTTTTCAAACTCACTACTGCCTGAAGTATGTTCGATTTTAGCTTTTATACTTATAACAGTGAAACCATAACTGCTTAAGCCTTCTGTTAGAACTTTTAAGAGCGTTCTTTTGTAATTCATTCTAAAAATTAGAATAATGGGAAGTTTACCTTCTTTTTGAGTCAAATTTCTTGTCAGACAATATTTCTTTGTTAAAAGTATACGATTCTTCGCTTTTCCATTCAATTGTGAAAAGTATTTATATTCTATTGCTTCATTTGAAAAAGTATGACGCCATCTATGAGTTATTTTAAATATTTTTATAACTAGTAATAGCAATAACAATAAAATAATTATAATTGTATCAACAAGAATCCAATCTATTTGAAAAATATTTGTCATGATATTAGATATTCAAATTTAATACTATTCTACAACTTCGGAGATCCAGTTTAAATATTTTTCAGAACCCTTTTCAATTTTAAAACCAATACATTCTGGGGTTTCATAACTGTGAATTTCATTGATTTTTTGTATTATAAGTTCGTTATTATCTTCAATTGTTTTGATGAATAATAAACACTCACTGTCTTCTTCAATTTCTCCCTTCCATCTATAGATAGATAAAATATTATGAATTATATTTACACATGCAGCAAGTCTACTTTGAACTAAAACTTTTGCTATTTTTTTACCCTCTTCTATATTTGGTACAGTTACAAGGAAAATATAGTGATTCATATTTGATCTTTTTTTGAATATTATAATTCTGATTAATTTAATACTGAATATCAACTTTTTTAAGATTTTTCAGATTTTTGAGGGAAAGAAGACCTAGTTAAAAATATTGTTGGAAAATTATCTATTCTGCATGCTCTAAATTTTTTTAAACCACAAAAATAAGCTTTAAAGAATAAAGATTAATATAATTATGATTTGACTAATCTTATTGGGTAGGTAGTGAATTCCCAATTATTGGTTATTACGTGTATAAACTATATAAAGAAAAAATAATTTAGAAGAGAAGATGAATACCAAA
>SMTZ1_10003956_pt1 | contig 15901 bp, 12 predicted proteins | sample DeeMarSWOR136_30_FD_25667 | JGI IMG/M metagenome (IMG submission 25667)
AGCCGCCCTGACCAGGCAGCCACCCCATGCAAAATACCAACACCTGACCGGATGGCCACTTCACCTGGCAGGACACTTCCCCTCCTAGACAGACTAGGGGCTTTTTGTTGCAACGGTTCAATTCTCGCTGTCTCCCCATGCAAAAACAAAAGCCAATCCTCTCCTATTACTACAAAGAAGATTGGCTCTAAAGTCTCACGCTCCTACCTCCTACCCTGACCATCGGCTACGATGGAGCAACGCTATTGGGCCTTCGTTGCTTGCTCACCTTCCGGCTCGTCCGGTGCTGCCTCAGCAGCAGGGGCTTCTGATCCTCTGCAACTCGGCATTGATCTGGGTCAGGGCGGCCAGCAGGTGGGGCCGAGCTTCTTGCCAAGTATGCGCCCCCGCTGCCCGGAAGGATTCGGCGGCCTTTTCTGCCTCCCCGCGTACCTTTTCCGCTTGGGGCGAGGTGCGGGCTTCTTTGATCGCCCGGCCGATGTGATCAATCATCGCTTCCAGGCCATTTTCCATGCTCTGCACGTGCCCGCGAGTCTCCTCGCTCTCCCAGGCAGTACGGAAAGCCTCAGCCAGGCTTTCGCCCAGCGCCTGGAACTGCCTGCCGACTTCGCGCCAGGCTTCGTCAGTTGTTGGTTTCTCGGTCTTTTCGGTCATAGTCCACTTCTTTCTTGGTGTCTGCTCTGGCGGACGCTTCGCCAGGCTCGTTGGGCGTCTAGACATCTTCATAAGTCGAATCTTTGACGAATGAGGCAAGTGGGACACGGACGAACACGGAAAAACACTGATATTAGTCCTATTTCATCCGTGTGCATCCGTGTTAATCCGTGTCCTATTTCACTCGTCGGTTGGAGGCAAGGCTTCGCTAGAGATGTAGGTATTATATCACGTGTGGGTGGAGAGTGCAAGGGTGTAGGGCTCTAGTTTCCATTAGTTGAAATTCAAGTTGCCAGTTCATCCATTGCCTCCCATAAGATGATACCTCGCTGCACTTGCTCATAGAAGGCAGGGTCATTCTGCTTCATCGTCGCCAGTTCTTGATTGCTGATGATCACCGGTTGCACTGGTCGCTCAAGCCTGTTATGGCTGATGAGGGCCATCACCCGGCTCCGGTCCGATGTCAGGACAAACAGGTCCACGTCGCTGTCAGCCGCATCGGTGCCCTGAGCGCAACTGCCAAAGAGTACAACCCTACGGCTCAGAGGTTGCAGTTGCGTCAGAAGCGGCCTTAACAGAGCAATCGTATCGAGTATCTTGAACTGCCGCACAAAGGGATGGCGGTCGTTCACTGTATAAAAGTTCATCCGTCCCCGCCGCTCGCGCTTCAAAAAGCCCGCTTCGTAAAGAGCGTTGGCGGCCAGGTTGACAGCACTCCGGCTGACGCCGGTTCTTTCCACAATCTCCCGCTCATAGAATGACTGACCCATATTGCGGGCCAGGAAGCGCAACACCTGGGCATAACTGGTGGCAAAGACCCTTTCGTGGATCATGGCTTCATTCTCCAATCAGTTGGACTGATTGTCCATTTGATTAGATTATAGTCCAACAGGATAGATTTGTCAATTTCAAGCACAACACTGACCTCACCGCCTCCAGTTCTCCCCCCCATCCACCGATCTATAAACGCCGTAATCCACCAGTCCCACAAAAAGGGTGCCGTCGGTGGCATAGTCCGGCGAGATGGCCAGGGAGAGCACCGGGGGTGGCGGGCCATCGCCTTTCAGAGGGAGCCCGGCGTTGACTGGCCGCCAGGTACGCCCCCTGTCGGTGGATTTGATGACGCCCTCATCGAGACCAGCGAAAAGGGTGCCATCCTTTTCGAAATCCGGCGAGAGGGCCAAAGCCCTGACCCAGACCGTGCCCGCAGGCAGGCCCCTGCTCAAATCCTGCCAGGTGAAGCCACCATCCAGGGACTGGCGCAACTGGCCGAAGAGAGCGCCGGCGAAGAGTATCCCATCGGTGGGGAAACGGGGCGATAGAACCAGGGACTGCACCGACCATCCTTCTTCCTTAAAGACCTGTTCCCAGGAAGCGCCCCTATCGGTGGAGCGATAAAGGCCCCGGTTCTTCAGCCAGACATAGACTGTGTGGTCCGTGGCATAGCCAGGAGAGAAAGCGAGGGCATCTACGCCAGAGCTGGACTCGGGCAGTCCCTGCCCTGATGCCTGCCAACTCTCTCCACCGTCGGTGGAAAGAAAAATGCGAGGGTCGAGGTAGTTGCCCCCGGCATAGACGGTCCTGTCCTGACCATAGGCTGGTGAGATGGCCAGGGCGGAGATAGGAAAGACGGCTGGCAACCCCCATCCCAGTGCCTGCCAGGAGTTCCCACCATCGGTCGAGCGATAGGGTTGCCACCCAGCGGTGGCGAAAAGGGTCCTATCTTGAGGGTAGTCTGGCGAAAGGATCAGGTGGAAGAGGTCGGGATCGCTGCCCCGGGCCGGGAAGCCCGTCTCTTGCCAATGCAAACCCCCATCGGTGGAGAGGAACACTCCCGCTGCGGCGCTACCAGCGTAGAGGGTCCGGTCTCGGGCATAGTTCGGTGAGATGGCCAGCGCGTTCACGTCCACCTCGTAAGGCTGGACCATACCCTCCTTCCCAACCACGGCTGCCCAGTCCAGATCATCCGCGGCCACGCGGTAGATGCCCCCATCCTCAGTGCCCAGGAGAAGGGCGTCATCGTCCAGGAGGCTCAGGGCTGTGAGCCTGGACTCAGAGGGCAAGCCGGCCTGGAGCCCTTGCCACGAGTTACCGCCGTCCGTGGAGCGATAGAGGCGCGCCGCCTGAGAACCTTCGGTCCACCAGGATGGCAAAGCATAGAGGGTCCGGTTTTGGGCGAATGAGGGCGAGAGGGTCAGAGCGGTGAAAGCGGCGTTCTCGTAAAGCAGGCCGGCGTTGGCTGCTTCCCATGTATGCCCCCCGTCGGTAGTGTGCAGCAGACCAAGCCCTCTGAAGGAGACAAAGGCCGTCCCATCCTCAGCGAAAGCTGGGGACAGAGCCAAGACCTCAGCCTCTCCGCTCATCAATTCCTGCCAGGTGTTCCCACCGCTGGTCGAGGCCAGGAGAGCATTGCGGTCCAGGCCGCTCATCGCGGCCCACAGTGTGCTATCGGTGGCGTAGGCGGGGGAAAGGACCAGCGTTTCCAGTCGGCGGTCCTCCGGCTCCTCGGCATAATGCTCCCCCAGGGCTGTCCAGTGAGCACCGCCGTCCGTGGAGTGGAAGAGTCCCTGACGATACGAGCGAGCAAAGACGGTGGCATCGTCGGCATAATTGGGAGAGACAGCCACCCCCTGAACGAGGAGGTCGCTCAGCCCCAGGCAGGCCAGACGCCAGGAGTGCCCGCCATCGGTGGATTTGTAGATCCCGCCTCCGGTGAGGCCCGAGGACAACCCGGCGAAGAGGGTCTGGTCGTCCGCGTAGTTTGGGGACAGGGCCAGGGAAACCACCCATCCGTCAGGTGGGAGACCACCACCGACCAGGCCCCACGATTCCCCGCCATCAGTGGATTTGTGGAGCCTGGTCTCCACGATAGCGAAGAGGGTGTTATCCTCTCCAAAGCTGGGAGAAGCTACAATCTCCTGAACCGGGCTGGCTGGCAACGCCATCGGCTGGGGTGGTGAGGCTGGCGGCAGCTCTCCGCCGCTAGGGGCCATGATCAGGATGCGCCCTCCTCGCCCGCGCAGGTAGAGGCGACCGGTGGCTGTGTCCAAAGCGTCCAGGTCATAATCCCCCTCCAGAAGCAGCGTAGCCATCAGGCTGGCCGTCTCGGCGTCAATGACCAAGAGCCGCGTGCGCTCGTAGCCGCCCTGGGTCAGGTAGATGCGCCCGGCGGCCGGGTCCACTCGCACCAGCCCTGTGACGCCCTCTAGACGGGCCACGTAGCGCTCGCCCGCCTCCAGCACGCTCAGGAAGCTCCGGTCGAACCAGGCGCGAGTCACGTAGGCCAGCCCGGTCAGCGGGTCCATATCAACGGACAGCACGCTGCGCTCGGTGTCGGCTAGGACCTTGGTAAGCGTGGGCTCGTCGTAGACGTAGAGATAATTGCCGTTGTTGGAACCGGGGGTGTTGTTATTGACGATGACATAGAGCAGTTCGCGCTGGGGGTCAACCATCAGATCGAGGGCAAAGGGGTAGTAGAACTGCTCCGGCCCGGCGGAGAGGCCCTCGATCTCGCTGAGCACGGCTTGTGCTTCGGGGTCAGCAATGTAGACCCCGTGCTCCACAATGTAGACTCTGCCGGTCACCGGGTCGACGGCTGGCTTACCTACCTGGGGGACAAGCCCCATGGATTGATAGCTGCCAGAGTCGAGGATTTGAACGCCCTGGCCCTCGGCGTCGCCGACGTAGAGCCGCCCCCGTTCCTGGTCTAGGGCCATAAAGCCACGGCCGGGGACGACCTCCAATTCCTCATAGTTGGTGCTATCAATGATGTGCAGCCTATCGGTGCTATCGGTGGCGTACAGACGTTGGCTCTGGGAGTCAACCTCCAGGTCCATCAACTCGATGGCCGTGGCAATTCTGGACACAATGGTCTCCTGCTTGACATCGAGGACCAGCACCCGGTCTTCGTAGGTCTGAGCAGCGTAGAGCTGGTTGAGGGTGGGGTCAACCGCCAGGCCATATATGCTGGTGGGTGTCGGTATCTCGGTGACCGGCTTCATGGTGCGTCCATCAACGATGGTGATGCCTGGCTCCTCACTGGTCCCTTTGCCCACGTAAAGGCGGTCAGCCGCTTCATCCACGGCTAGGGCGCTGGACTGGTACTCGTCACCTACAGCCAGGCTGGCCAAGAGACCGCCATTGTCTCCGTCCAGAGCCAAGACCTGGTTGCTTCCCTGGGAGCTAAGGGCCACATAGAGGCGGTTGGTGAGGGTGTTGACGACCAGGTCTTGCACCGGCCTCTCCAGAGGGATGGTCGTGATCACGTCCAAAGTGCCAGCCGAGATGATGTCGAGGGTCGCGGGGCCCAGGCGGGCCAGGTAGAGACGGTCGGCGGGCGGGTTGACGGCCAACAGGTCCACGGTCCCCGACGATGCCAGGCTGGTCCGCCGCAATTCATGGTAACTGCTGCTGTCCAGAACCCGCAGTGAGCCGTTGTCCGCAACGTACACGATGCCGCCGGTCGGGTCCACGGCCACATCCTGAGCTTCCTCAACGGTCGTCAACACTTCGTTGGTAGCTCCACTGATAACAGAGAGAGTCTCATCGCCACTGATCACGTAGACGCGATTGAACACTTCGTCTACGGTCACTCTACCCACCGGGGAACCGCTCACTCCCACGTCAATGGTGGCAACGATCTCGTTGGCTTGCCCATCAATGACTGAGACTCGTCCCATATCTCCCTCGCCAGTCTGATTGTGCACATAGACGCGGTGGGTATTGGGGTTAGCGGCTATCTTCTCCGGGTAGTACCCGTTACCGGCCGAAACACCTAGAGAAAGCTCCGTCAGCATTGCAGGCAACGCCATCTCAGCCTGAGTGATCGGCGTGGGCATGGTCTCAGGTGCGGGAGAGGTTATGGCCGCTGGAGTAGGCCCATCAACGACAGCGACCGATATCTCTTGCTCCATTTCCGAGAGTACCCCAGATAACCTGCAGCCTGCCACGAGGGCCAACAGGAGCGACTCCCCCAATAACGTCTTCACTTTCATAGTCCATTACCTCTCACCAAACTATCGCATATTTTGCCCTAACTGTCAAGTCGGGTGCGAAGCGCCTGCTCTGAACAAGCCCCTTTGCTTCCGCTGGGCGATGCTCCGACGGCGGAGTGTCGTCCCACTCAAGCGATTATTCGATTAAGGCAAAAGCCGCACTTGCCTGAAGGTGCTAAACGGCTAGGGCTACTCCTGACTGATTTGTCAAATTTGTGATTTTCTGGTAAGATAAAACCCAACATAATCCAGTTAGACAGCGATTCTCAAGGCAGGTGGAGAGCTTTTGGATGTCTGAAGAGAGCAACCCGCAACAGAGGAGGCTCAAACCTCCCCCAAAGGAGGATCAGATCTCGAACTTGCTGAGGCTGGGCATCCTTGCGACGGACGTAGGCCGGCGAGCTGATGCCCGTGCTTGTTTTGCTGCTGTTTTGGACATTGATCCCAACAATGAGCAGGCTCTGCTGTGGCAGGCCGGCCTGGCTGAAGACCCCCGCGAGAGCTTGGCCTATTTGGCTCGAGTGTTGACCATCAATCCGCGGAACCAGTACGCCAAGGCTGGCATCCGCTGGGCCCGCAAGCGGGTAACGAGGTTCGAGCAGGCCGGTCGCCGGGGTCAGGGCCTATCGCGTCCAGTGGACCTGACTGCTTCGGCGGTTCGCGCCAGGGGCAAGGAAGCTGTTAGGGCCCATCGGGCTCGACGCTTGATATCGAGCATCGGAGGGGCCACGCTTCTCTGCGTTCTGGCTTTTCTAATAGGTGGCTTGTTCGCCCTTGTTGGAGGCGATGACCAGCAGACCGTCAGGGCTGCATTGTTGCCCACTCCTGCGTCCGTTGTAACCGCCACGGTTACTTTGCGCCCGACCTTTACGGCTACAGCCACGGATACGCCGACGCCCACGTTGACCCATACGCCCACGCCCACAGATACGCCGACGCCCACGCTGACCCATACGCCTACGCCCACAGATACGCCGGTGCCTACTGATACCCCTACACCCACTGAGACGCTGACGCCCAGTCCCACGCCAACAGTGAGCCCTACGGATACGCCGACCTTCACTCCGTCTCCTACTGACACCCCCTCGCCTCAGCCGACGGCTACGCCGACCATCGTGGCCACGGAGCCTCCTACCCCCACACCTCCACCTCCGCCGCCGACACTCACACCCACATCGCTTCCAGTTGCTGCTTCCAACAAATGGATAGATATCAACCTCAGTTCCCAGAGCCTGTCGGCTTATGAGGGTGATGTACCCGTTTACTGGGCGCTGGTCTCGAGCGGTACTCGCTGGACTCCCACGGTCACGGGTCGCTACCACATCTACCTGAAGGTCCGCTCGCAGGCCATGTCTGGTCCTGGCTACTACTTGCCCAATGTCCCTCATGTCATGTTCTTCTATAGAGATTATTCCCTTCATGGTACCTACTGGCACAACAATTTCGGCCAACCAATGAGCCACGGTTGTATCAACCTGCGGACCGAGGATGCCCAGTGGCTCTATGAGTGGTCTGGCCCCGTTGTGCCCTCTGGCAAGAACTATGTGCGGGCTAGTGACGAGAACCCTGGCACCCTGGTGGTAGTGCACTACTAGCAAGATTTGATTTTATGCAAAGTTAATGGTACAATATGATGGGTGCAAGAAAGGAGTTTGGCCATGCAGGAGCGAATAAGGAAATTCCTTGACTTCCTTGCTGTGGAGCAGGGCTACTCGGAGAACACGATAGCTGCTTATCGGAACGACTTATCTCAGTTTGCCCGGTTTCTGACTGAGATGGATCCGCCGACTGCGTCGTGGGCAGAGGTAGGTAAAGACGACATTGTCAACTATATCCTGCACTTGAAGGATCGGGAGTATGCCTCCTCCACCGTGGCACGCAAAGTAGCCGCTATTAAGTCTTTTTTTCACTTTCTGTTAGCCGACGGTATCATTGAAGACGATCCGACGGTTACTCTGGATTCGCCCAAAGTGAAGAAACGACTTCCCAAGGCCCTGGGCCATGATCTTGTCAGCCGTCTGCTGGAAGAGGCTGCCAAGTCTTCCAGCCCGAAAGGCCACCGCGATAAAGCCCTCCTTGAACTGCTATATGCCACAGGTATGCGTGTCAGTGAGCTCGTCTTATTGAATATTGGCGACGTCAATCTGGCCTCGGCTAATGTACGGTGTTTTGGCAAGGGAGCCAAGGAGAGAATCATCCCTGTCTACGACCGGGCCGTTCATGCCCTGGAAGAGTACTTGCAGAAGGGCAGGCCCCGACTCATGAAGGACCCCAAGGAGAAAGCGCTCTTTCTCAACCATCGGGGCAAGCGGTTGACCCGACAGGGGCTCTGGCTTATTATCAAGCGCTATGCCGAAGAGGTAGGCATGGGTTCTGAGGTTACCCCTCACACTCTGCGCCACTCTTTTGCCACCCACATGCTCAGCGGCGGAGCTGGTCTGCGCGAAGTTCAGAAGCTCTTGGGCCACGCCAACATCTCGACCACTCAGGTTTATACCCATGTCAACAGTGAGCGGCTGCGGGAGGTCTACGACGAGTCACACCCTAGAGCGAAGTAATGTGAATGAGTTTCTAACCAGGGAAGAATTCGAGGAGGCAGCCGATCTCATCCGCAGCCGCACACAGCGCAGTCCAAGCGTGGGCTTGATATTGGGATCGGGGCTAAGCCCCTTGGCCGCCGATGTAACCGACCCAGATGTTATCGCTTACCACGACGTCCCCCATTTCCCTGTCTCGACCGTCGAAGGCCACACTGGTGAGTTGGTGGTCGGCCAATTGGAAGGGCAGGAAGTGCTGGTCATGCAGGGACGCGCCCACTACTACGAGGGCTATTCCATGCAGCGCATCGCCTTGCCTGTCCGTGTTATGCATACTCTGGGCATCAATACACTTATTGTGACCAATGCTGCCGGTGGTCTTAACCCCACCTTTCAGCCTGGCGACTTGATGCTCATCACCGACCACATCAATCTGATCGGCATGGCTGGTCTTAACCCCTTGCGCGGTCCCAACGATCCCCGCCTGGGACCTCGCTTCCCCGACATGTCGCAAGCCTATGATCCCGTGTTAAGACGGATAGCCCTCAAAGTAGCCGAAGAGCTGGGCTTTACTTTGCGGCAGGGTGTCTACATCTGTCTGTCTGGCCCCAGTTTTGAGACGCCTGCAGACCTGCGTTTCCTACGGGTGATCGGCGCTGATGCCGTGGGCATGTCCACTGTGCCTGAGGTCACGGCGGCCCGTCACGCTGGCATGAAAGTACTGGGCCTATCCGGCATCAGCAATGTGGCCAGCCCAGAGCCGAGCGAGGGCCACGAAACTACCCATGAAGAAGTGCTTGAGGCTGGTAAGACTCTGGTGCCCAAGCTCATCGCTCTCATCAAAGGGGTCCTCCGCGAGATAGGGAAACAACGTTAAGCCCAATCTACCAGCGGTTCATCGTGGGAACGAGGAGCAATCCTGGCGTTCCTTCTTTTGTGGATACTCCCTACGAGAAGGCTGTTGTCAAATGATCCTATTCCAATTGGTGAGGATAATCTCTGAATATTCCTTCTGGCTGTATGGCCTCTGTGGGCTTGGCATTATCTATTATATCTGGATGGCTGTACAGGCCAGGCGCGAGGCGGGGCGCACTATTTTCACCCTGGAAAGGGAAACCACCGCCGGGCAAGCTTATCGAGCCCTCAGCGTGGCCCTGGTCTTTGCTGTGATCGCAAGTGTCATCTTTTTTATCGCCAATGTGCTGGAGCCACGCCTGGATTTCCCTGTCATTGAAGAGCCCACCCCGTCCGCGCTATTGATGCCCACCCCATCACCCAGCCCGGTGCCACCTACCATAACGCCTACCCCCACTGCCACTCGAGTACGTCCCACACCCCGTCCCCAGGAGCCCACTGAGATCCCCGCCCCGACGGCTACGCCTGTCCCTCCCACCCCAATATGCCCCAACCCTGGAGTTCAGATCACTTCTCCAGGCATGGATGCCGTCTTAAACGGCCCTGTTCAGATTCTAGGTACGGCCAACATCCCCAATTTCCAATACTACAAGGTCGAATTGGGATCGGGAGAGAACCCCATCTCCTGGAGTATGTTTGGTGATATTCACAAATCCTCTATCGCAGGCGGCCTCCTCGACATCTGGGACCCCTCGGCCTATCCACCGGGGGTCTACAAGCTGCGCCTCACCGTGGTTGACAACACCGGCAACTACCCTCTGCCCTGCGAGGTGCGGGTCATCGTGGAGCATTAAGGACCGTGACTGGGAAATGACATTGAACAGACTGCTGACGTCATTGCTGGTTACCGTTCTGTTTGCTCTCCCTCTCCTTGGCTGTGGACCTTCCCCTATACCTGAATCCACCGCGCGAATAAGCACCCCGCAACAAGGCTTCGACAGGACTTCGAGCTCAGTCGAGCCGCTCAGTCCAACGGCTCAGGACAAAGCTCCCACTCCAAAGTCATCACCAACCAGCCTGTCTGCAACGCCTCAATCGGACGCAATCTACCTTGACCCTACTGGCGCCCAGATCACCCTATGGCACGCTTTCACCGGGATCGAAGAGAAGGCTTTGCTGGCATTGATCTCAGAGTTCAACACCCAGAACGAGTGGGGCATCACCGTCAAGCCAGAATACGGTGGTCACTACTATGATCTGCACAGGAAAACCCTGGCAGCCATCGCCTTCGGTAGCCCCCCGGAAATGACTTTCACTTACCATAGCCGGGTGGCCGAGTATGCCCAGGCAGACGTCATCCAGCCTCTGGACGATTATATTGCTGATGAGAAATACGGCCTGACTGAGGAAGAGCTGCAAGATTACCTCCCCGCCTTCCTGGCCGGAGACCGTTACCCGGCTTTTGACGACGAGCGACTCAGCCTCTCATCTAGCTTGGGAATGGAAGCCATGTATTACAACGTGGAGATGCTCAACGAATTGGGCTATGAGAACCCACCGGCAACCTGGGACGAGTTCAAGGCGATGTGCATGGACGCCACCCAAGACACTGACGGTGACGGCATGAACGATACCTTTGGCTATGCTGTCTCGCCCAATGGTTCTACCTTCGCCGGTTGGGTGTGGAGCCGGGGTGGTGAACTCGTGAGCAAGGACGGTCAGAGTGTTATGTTCCAGGAGCAGGGTCTGGAAGCGCTAGCTCTCCTGGAGGACCTGATTGATAGTGGCTACGCCTATCAAGCCGTCGTTGTGGATGGTGACCGATTGGACTTTGCGCAGGGAAAGGTGCTCTTCATCTTTGACTCTCTGGACGGGTTACGCTATTACTCGGTGGCTACCGAGGAGGGGACCATCGTTGAGCCAGAGTTCAAATGGTCCATTGCCCCCTTCCCCCACGAGGCGGCCAAGCCCATTGTGGGTATGTACGGTCCCACCCTCTGTGTCTTTGAAACCACGCCCCAGACACAACTGGCGGGCTGGCTCTTCATCAAGTGGTTCACTGAACCGGAGCAGGTAGCCCGGTGGGCCATAGCCGCGGACCACTTCCCGGTGCGCAAGTCGGCCATCGAAACAGAGACGATGCAGGCCTATTTCGTGGAGAATCCTCTTTATGAGAAGGCCTTTGGCTTTCTGGAGCACGCCAGGATGCAACCAGCCATCACCGGCTGGCAAGGGATACACGATGCGCTCCGCACAGCCATCGTGGACGTCGCCAGCGGCCAGATGAGCCCAGAGGAAGCCATTTACGAGGCTGTGGGGCAAGCGGAAGGAATCCTGGCGGAGTAGGCGATGCTGCAAACGGCTATCCTGGCCGCCCGAGAGGCTGGCTCTATATTGTTGGACAACCTTAAGAAACCGCGCCAGACAAAGGTAAAGGGTCTGCGGGATATCGTTACCGACGCTGACTTGAAAGCCCAGCGAGCCATCGTCGAAATCATCCAGGCCCGTTTCCCCAACCACGACATCCTCTCAGAGGAATTCGACCCTGGTTCAAAGGGCCAGGCGGCCGTGGAAGGTGGATTCGACGGGCTCACCACAGGTGGATTGGACAGGCTCACCCCTTCGACGGGCGGTTCGGCAAGCTCACCACACAACTCAGGGCACCGCACAGACCACCCCTACACTTGGATCGTTGACCCCCTGGACGGCACCACCAACTACTCTCGCCGTTTCCCTTGCTTTTGCACTTCCATCGCCTTGAGCCACCAGGGGGAAGTCATCCTGGGTGTAGTTTACGATCCCTTGCGCGATTGCCTTTTTCAGGCAGAGCGTGGCAAGGGCGCTTACCTGAACGGTGAGAGCCTACGGGTGAGCCAGGTTGAATCGCCGGCCGACGCCTTGGTCGGATTCGACTGGGCCCGTGCCCAGGCGGAGAGAGAGGTCGTCGTCCGCCTGATAGGCCAGATAGCGCTGCAAGTCAGGACTTTGCGCACCCTAGGAGCGGCTGCCCTGGCCCTTTGTTACGTGGCCGCCGGGTGGCTGGATGTCTACTTGCACTTTTCCCTGAAGCCCTGGGACGCGGCGGCGGGAGCCCTGGTTGTCCAAGAGGCGGGAGGAGCCGCCAGCGATTTCACCGGCCATCTCTGGCAGACCCATTCCGAGCGCTGCTTGGCCAGCAACGGCCTGCTTCACGACGAGATGCTGAGTGTTTTGACGGCGGGTGGCTGATAGCCTGTGGGCTATTGCTACGAGACCAGAGATGAGGCTGGTCTACTGGACCAGTGAGGAGCCTTTGGGATGCCCATGGTAACTGTGAAACTGGCGAGGGGACGCTCAATTGAGCAGAAGAGGGAACTGGCTCAGGAGATCACCAAGGCCATTCCTTTTTTCTTTGTACTGGCATGGCTCATCTCCGCCTGCGGTGCCCCGGCGGCAACAACGAACCCTGCACCCACTCCTGTTACTCCACCCGTCGCTCCCACCGTTCGGCCAAGTCTCCTTACCGCCGCTGGGACCGCCTACCGTCAGCAGGGGCCGGGAGTCATTGTCCTCTCCCTGAGCGGGGCGCGAGCCGACCTCATCGAACAATACATGGCCAACGGCCTTATTCCCAATCTGACCAGGCTGACAGTGAAGGGGGTGAAGGCCCAGTACGCCCAAAGTGTTGACCCTCCTCTGAGCACCCCGGCCCATGCTTCCATCAGTAGTGGCTGCTTTCCCAACAAAACCGGTCTCATCGCAGACAAATACCATAGCCCCGAGGACGATTTCACCGAATACGTCAGCAACCTGGACGAGCCTGAGATGGCCGTCGAGCCTATCTGGCGCACGGCCATGCGTCACGGCCTGCGCACGGCGGTCGTCTTCTGGCCTGGAGCCCGGTCTGATCTCCCCGAACAGCTCGCTGACTACACCGTGGCCTACGGGGAAAGCTACACCCCGTCGGCTGAACACACCCTCACCTTCACCGTGGCCAGCGGATGGGAGAACCCTCCCCATTCCTTCAGCCCCCTTCAGGAGGGCCTGCTGCGCATCACTGCCCCTTCGACAAGCCGTCCTGGTGAGCGCTCTCCTGAGCAAAGTCGAAGGATTGTCGAACTATCAGGACACCGCCATGAGGATGCTCTGGTCTCGGCCATCAACGTCCTGGCTGTTGACACCCGGGACGATGGCATCGCCAACTATGACACCTTTTACCTCTGCCGATTCAAGGAGTTGGACGAGGACAGCGCCCCATTGGTTGAAGGCCAATGGGCTCCCGTCACCATCAGCCCTCACCTCAGGAGTGGCGCCTATTTCAAGATCACCGCTTCCAACCTGATGAGCCTCACCAATCCCTTCAGCTCGACCGTGCCCATCACAGTCACCGCTCCCATCAGCCTGACCGTCTTTCAGAGCCAGGTCAGTTACAATCGGGCCAGCCCGGTTGAGCTCCTACAGGAGGTGAGTGAGCTTTTTGGCTTCTTTCCACCTCCCCCCGACCACCACGCTTTGCAGCAGGGCTGGATCACCCCAGAGGACTACCTGGCCATGGCTGAGACCCAGGCACACTGGATGATGGAAGTGGCTATCCACATCTACACCACCTACCAGCCGGACCTGATGCTCACCGAGCAGAGTCCCTTCAGCGAGATCGTCCGCCAGTTTCTGCTTGTAGACGAACGCCAACCCGGTTACTCATTAGAACGGGCCGAAGAGTACGCTGGCTACCGCGAGCGAGGAGCCCAGATTGCCGATGCCAGCCTGGGCCAATTGCTGGCTGCTACAGACTTGGAGGATACGACCCTCCTTGTCGTCTCTGATCATGGGCTAGCTTCTGTCCACATCGTGGTTTACCTCAACACCATTCTGGCCCAGGCTGGCTTCCTGAGCTTCCGAGAGTCGCCCGGTTTCCCCATTGACGCGACCCAAAGCAAGGCCCTGGCCCTGGCGTCTGGTGGCTCGGCCCACCTTTACGTCAACCTGCAAGGGCGAGAGCGGCCAGGCGTTGTGCTGCAGGAGGAATACCCGGCCCTCCTGGATGAACTCGTCCGCATCTTGTCCGAAGTCAGGGATCCCAACGGTCAGCCGGTTTTTGCCCGCATCGTCAGACGCGAGGAGATGGGCGGCCTGCACCTGTCCTCGCCCTATTCAGGTGACCTCTTTGTCCAGGCTGAGCCGGGTTACGTTGTCTCCGACGAATGGGGCAAGGGGGAAGCCTTCGAGCCGACCAGCTACTACGGAGGGGCGGGCTACGACTCGGCCCTGGGGGAGATGCACGGCATCTTTGTAGCCGCTGGCCGTGGTGTGAGGCAAGGGGAAACCATCAGCGCGGTGCGTGTGGTAGACATTGCCCCCACCGTGGCCAGGCTTCTGGGCTTCACTCCAGCTCAGATCGTTGATGGCCTGGCTCTGGAAGAGATCATGAGGTAGAGCAAGAACTTGATGTATTCTTATATGCTGTCCATGAGAAAAGCCCCTGGAGAGTTTTCCAGGGGTTTTGTGCTATGGAGTCAATTCAATTCAGTCCCCCCAAGGGGATTTGTGTCTTTGCGACCTGTCAACCTTGCAGGAAAAGAAAAGGGGGAGAGCGGGCAAGCTTTAAGGGCTCCGCCCGCTCTCCCCTAGCCAATGTAAGAGGTATTCTTATTATATCACAATTGCTGCGTCAGTGCAAGTTTCACGGATTTTTGTCAAACGAAGGTTTCGAATTACCAATAGCACGAATAGGCGAATTTCACGAACTTTTCGTGCCCTTCATGTTTCAAAACCCCCGCCGCCTGTGTCTGGCCCGCAGGAGATCGAGGTAGCGGGGCATGAGCACAGTGTAGAACCAATAGAAGGGCCGCGACACAGGATAATCGTAAGCGCCTATGTGACGCACAAACTGTCCGCCAAAGCCCTCCTTGAACCGGTAAACCCCCCACAGCGGATCGTCCTCGCTCAGCACGTCGGGAGCGCCCCACATGTCGTAGATGGTGCAGCCCTCGCCTTTGGCCCAGCGAATGGCCTCCCACTGCAAGAGGTGATTGGGCATCAGATTGCGGTGCTTTTCCTTCGAGGCTCCGTACCGAGGCTCCGTACATGTACCAGGCCCTCTGACCGAAGCGAAAAGCGATAAGCCCGGCCAAAGGCTCTCCCGCGTATTCGGCTAGAAATAGGCAGGCGAGTCCCGCCTCAATAAAAGCACCCCAGGCGTCCTGGTAATAGGCAAAGGGGCGGATGATGAAATCGTCCCGCCTGCCGGTCTCGGCGTACATCTCGTGAAAGAGAGGTAGGTCATCGGGGCCGCCCACACGCACCTTCACCCCCCTCCGCGCCGCCAGCCGAATGTTGTAGCGCGTCTTGGCCTTCATGCTGGCCAGGAGCTCGTCTTCGCTGTGCCGCAGGTCAATCAGGATCGTGTTGCGGAATTGGATTTGCTCAGAGGATGAACGCCAGCCACGAGCCCGCAGAGTCCCAATGACTTGATCTTTCTCCAGGCGCACATCGGGGTCCATTTTGATAAAGATGGCCCGTTGGGCTCTGGCCAGTTCTTCCAGGGAGGCGAGGACGTAGCCCAACAGTTGGCCATCGCCATAGTCCAGGAGGGGTCCTTTGGGCACGTACATCACGCGGAGAGGGAAGTGGGGGAGTTGGCGGCACAGCACGGAAGCCGCAGCCCGCACCTGGCTATCCTCTTCGAAAAGAAGCCGGGTCGGCGTCCAGCCGTATTTGCCCTTGAACTCACCCCACTCAAAGGACTGCAGGATGTGGCCATAGGGAAGCTGGGTCACGGCCTCGTTCCAAAGGCGGCGATGAGTGACTTCTCTCGCTGTAGTCTCCAATACTCCCATCTACTGATACTCCTTCATGATGAGAGGCAGATAGAAAAGGTAATCA
>SMTZ1_10003446_pt1 | contig 15896 bp, 12 predicted proteins | sample DeeMarSWOR136_30_FD_25667 | JGI IMG/M metagenome (IMG submission 25667)
TAGGGTCTTGTTTTGTGAAATTAAAATTAATCATTCCTGAATCATCCCAATCAAAGCTAGATATGTAATCAATAATTGCAATCGTAGAATTCCAGGCATCCTTATTTAGATCTATCTCAATCTTTGCATACTCTTGATGCCTTAGTATAAATTCAAACCCATCTCCAGCTGGTATACCACTACTATTCGCTATAAAGGCTTGCTCTGTTCCTCCAAAGTATATATCTACAGTATAATTTCCCCAATCAAGATAATCATTGCTAAATGATATGAATTGAGCATATCCATTAACATCAACAGAAACATTGGCAATTATTTCGATTTCATTATCAAAATCAGATGAATTGTAAAATCTTAACTTAGCATTTGTAAATGGTAATCGTTCAGGGGTATTATCAGTAACATTAAACAAGATTTTAGTAATTTCAGTTGAGATATCAATAACAGGTGCAGCCAGAGCACTATAAATAAGTAAATTAGGATACCGATAATTTGAATTATCTGTAAGTGAATTATAATCAAAATAGACTTCATAATTATAAGATGACGTGTTTAACCATGTTATTGATCCTGTCCCAGTATCACTAAGTATTGTTTTTCCAACTGTATTTGTTCCTTCTTTAAGGAGAACAAAACCAAATTGAATTGGATCATTATCCTTATCTTTTATATCTAAGTCAAATTTGGTCAAAGTAAGATGAGCAGTAATTTGATTATTTAATTGAGTAATCTGATAATCCTCACGAGAGTAAACAGTGAGAGATTTTGGATTACTTAGACCATTTTGCGTATAATTCGCAGTTATATTATAAAATGCATCTTTCTCTAAATCCTCGAATATCCATTCTCCGTTTTCATCGGTTTCATGGTCTTGATTATATGATGGGAATAAATTGTTTGTTAAGTATATATGAGCATTAGGAACTGGATTTCCATCCCCATCTTTACATGTAATTTTCAATGTGTATGCAATTGGTTGTATGTCGCCTAAGGTTGTTTGAAGTGAATTATTAGGAGTGGTTTGGACGGGTTTATTCCAGATTGATATATCATCCCAATACAAATCGAGATTTGACCAACTATCATCATCAGCAATATAAAAAATATAGGTGAAGGGATTTAAAGAAAATTCTGTGCTCGGACTAAATGTATACCAGAAAAACGTGTTGGTGGCATAATACTGGTTTACGAATTTATTCCCTCCAGCAGTTCCCCATGACTGAGAGCCTCTTATTCTATAACTATTCTGTGTAGCAGGAATATTATTTACGGTTGTATCAAATCCTAAGCCAGAAATCTCTCTCTGAATACTAGGATCATCGAATCGCATTTTTGCTGTAACTCTAGTATCAGCATTTACATTTATTGAACCAGTAGCTGATGCTTTCCAACAATTTCCCCAAATTCTTAGAGAAGAACTACCTCTTGCTGATGTAGTATTGCTGATTTCCCAAAAAGTCGGATGGTAATTATCTTGACCATCTGTAGGTCTTAAAATGTCCCCAGATTGGTGTTCTTCAAATCCTTCATGCCAAATCCTTATGGTATCATAATTAGGCTCTGGAATTTCAAGATCTGTTCCATTAATAAAATAGATAAAGAAGTCTCTAGTTTGTCCGTTTGGTGTTGTTCCATTTAGTATCCAAATTAGATCTCCAATAGCATTTGTTTGACTATCGTATGTTCGTGAATATGGATCAAATTGACTCTCAACTTCATAATAATTAGCACTTGAGAGATATTCAATTACTCGAATGGTCGATGTATTCAAATCAGAATTTTGTATATTTAAATCTTTAAAATATTTAGTGAAATTAACTAATACTTCAACTGGTGCCTCTTGTTGTCCACCTACAGCAGTAAGCGACACTGGGACCCTAAAATTCCAAGAATTATTCCACCAATCATAAGTAGTTGGGGGTAAACTTAGTCTTAAATTAGAATCCCCCTGAGGTAGCCTCTTTTCCATAGAATGAGCAAAACCTTCAATTGAGCTCGTTAGTAAACCAAATATTAAGGGAATTATTGTAATTAGGAAGAGAATGCTAAATCCTTTTAGTTTTGTGCGCTTAGAAATATTCATTTTAATCATTTTAAATTTGTGGTAAAATTTTTTAACTAACATATAGAAAATTCATAATTTAATTTTATCTAGAAAAACCAGAAAACTAACTAATAAAATATAAAATAACATGTTCTAGTAAATGATTATCAATTCTTATTTAGTAATAAGTAAATTTTCCTTTTCTTTGGTCTATTAGGGTTATCTATAATAAATTTTCCAGAGAATTTTGTGTTAATCATTATTAATTTACTAATGCTATCAAAAATCTCTTTACTTTTTGGGTAAAATTGAATCACTGCTTTGCTATTAAATTTTAAAATCGTATAGAAAGACTTAGCTAAATTAATCAACTGACTTTTCATCAATTCATTATTTAAATCTCTATATACCCATTGAAGTGAGGAAATCGAGATGATAGCATCAAATATTTGTGGTTTAAAAGGGATAAAGCACATATCTGCTGCAATAGGGTTTAATTCCTTTATATCATAATAGTTCAAGAATGCTGATATAAGATCAATTGCAACAGTCTTATATCCCATTTGATTTAAATACATTGCTGTAAAACCCGGTCCAGTACCTGCATCTAAAATTAAACCGTCTTCTTTTTCAAGATTCAAAAGTTCTAAAGCTCTAATCGTAATTTTTTCTTGTATTCTCATGATATTTTTAGAAGTAGCATATCGCTCTAAGATTTCTCCTCTGAAAAAATCTGATGCATCCTTATAAATTTCCTCAGGTCTTTTCTTTTTGATATTAAAATCGTAATTATTGCTCAAATTCTTTTGAGTTTAGATATTTTAGTTAGCAATTCAACGCTAAAATTAAATTTTTACTATGAAATCAAAAATTTTATTAAATTTTAAATATTTATAATTTCAATCAGCTTGTATTTTCAATATTCAAACTGATAATTTGTGATGATTAATGTCTGAAAAGGAAGAAAAGCAAATAGTAAGAAAAGCTACATTAAATCTAAGAAGAAAGTATGGAAGAACAAAGCAAATAAATATTTTAGAGAGAGATGCTTTTATTCCTAAGAATTTAGAAAAAGAAATAAAAGAATCAATCCTAAAAAGAAAAACAATATTAGCAACAGATGTTGCTCTTAAATACGATATAAGAGTATCAACAATAAAATTATTATTAAAGCAATATGAAGAAGAAGGCCTGATTAAATTACTTGATCCTTCCTTAAAATTGAAAATCTATGTTCCTTCGTCTTAATAAAAACAATTAAAATATTTTAAAGATTCCTTTCAAATAATGTTTTAATAATTCATTTGTTTTACTAAAAAACTAATAAGTTTAGATTTGCTAGATTTTAAAATCATAAAAATTCATTAAAAGAAAGTAAGGCAGCTGTAGCCTAGATGGTAAGACGCCGGCCTCGAGTTTTATGTTAAATGATCAAGAAAGCCGGTGCGCGTTAGCGCTCGGGGGTTCAAATCCCTCCAGCTGCGCTTTCAGTAAAAATTATTGAATTATTTGTAGAATTAAATTTTCCATTTGAGGTCTTGCTGCTTCAATTTTATCTAATATTGAAACAGTTTTCTGTAAGTCTTCATCCTCTTCTATGATAAATAATAAATAAAAATCTATCTTCCCAAATTCAAGAACTTCAATTATACCAGAAAATTTCTCTCCACTTTCAAAAACATCAGAGAATTCAAGTAAACTTCTATTTTCAGAAATTACACGCTTTTGTAATTCAATGTATTTTTCGTATATTTTTAATTTCTCGTTCAATTGGAGATGTGGTCTATAGTATTCTCCGATCGTGATTCCTTTAGAATCAAACAGAGCCATTAAAATCGAATCATAATTTTTGCTTATTTCTGCAAAAAGTTGAGAAACCATCTCTATTTTTTCAAATAACATTGAAAGACCACTTGAAAAAGCGTCCATAATTGATTTAATATCGAAAATTGTTGTCTCAAAGAAAAATATGTCAAAATCATTAGAGTATCTTGTTAATGCTTGCTTTAAAGTAAGAATTCTTTTATTAATTTGCACATCGTCAATTAATTGAGGATCAAACTTATGGAAAAGAATACATATTGGAACAATTTGTTGTTCTTCCTTGAAAAAAAGTAAAACTTCTTCTAAATAATCTATAGATTCTATATAACGATTAAAATCTTGAGCATCTATAACATAGAACATTAAATCAGTTCCACTTAGATATTTTTCTGGATGTTTTAAATACTCCTCCCTATATTGTTTCTGACCACCAAAATCCATTCTAGTAAATTCAATACCAAGAAATCTAAATGAATCACGGGCAATTCTTCTTGTTGGTGTTAATCTAGCTATCTCTTCTTCAAAACCGAAGCGTCTGGTAATAGCAGTTATAATACTGGTTTTACCTGCATTATCAAGTCCTATTACTGAAATTTTACGTGTCATTTTCTTTCTAAGTTATTGTCTAAATTTAATCTCCTAAAATATTCAATATTAAGAAATATTAATAAATAATCACTTTTCGTAAAGAAATAATAATTATTTTATTATTTAAGCTTAATGCTAAAAATCCTTGTATTTTTACCCCCCAGCTAGAGCGTAAGATAAGTATAGCTCATCTCCATCTTTGAGGGGAGTTTTATAATTTTTTAGATATTTTATATTCCGACCATTTAACAAGATAAGTATATGTGAATTAAATTTTCTTTTGCTCTTATCAAATAATTCAATATCAAGTTGATCTCCATTTTCACTTAAAAATTGAGATATTATGTCTCTAACAGTTTCACCTTCATAGTTTATAGACTTCTTATTAATTCTAAGTTGGAAGATATTTAATAAATTAAGTTTCACAGTTACCATAAAAATGTTCCTTCTCTGGTATCTATTTTTCAATTAATATGTATTGTCTATTTTTATAAAAAAAAAATGCTTATTAAGTTTATTTTTTATGAAATATAGCGCTTACTTTGAACTTAGTGAAAACTTCTATGATGCTCTCAAAAATAATTATACAAAAATAGTTATATTATAATTACCAACCTTTCTTATTTGACCAGTTTTTAAGTTATGTTCTTTTAATACCAGAATACCCTTTTGATAAAGATCTATTTCAGTAAATGTCTCTTCAAAGCGTTCTGGGTTAAGGTTTCCACTGTTAGAGAATACAGTATGATCAATTTTTACATTAAATGAGATGCTAGGTGAACTATTCAAGCATAGATCGATTTGCGAACGAGCAAATTGAGAAAGTACATCACCAGAATCTATTAAATCTGTTCTCCATACACTTAATGGTGTTGGGATTAAACTGTGAAAACAGCAAACCCCAAATATTTTTTGATGCCCTAAAGACAAGACTTTTTCTATAAAATTATTCATCCTTTTTCTGCCAATAAATCCTTCAGTAGAATCTCGAGTTGTAGAATTTAACCCTTGAAAGTATAATTTTTCATTTTCGAATAAGGGATCAAATTCACCAAAATACTTTTTCCAATATTCCCACGCAGGTGGTTTCGAATCAGTATATCCTGGTACAATTAAATATGGATAATTCAATTTACTCATCTTATCTTTTGCTATTCTGAATTCTTCTTTATAACTATTTTGAGTTACATTTCCTGTATGGATAACCAAGTCAATGTCTTTAATTTTATTAATATACTCAATAGCTTTATCTAAATTAGTAATTACATTTTCTGATTTTTCATTAATCAGGGAATGGGAAATCTGTATAAATTTGCATACTTGCTTTTGATTGCTTATTTCTAATGGAAGATAATAATTAACTTGCCTTTGTATCTCATGTTTAGTATCAGAATCTAATATTGGGATTATCTTGAATGTAAGATTGTCTTGATCAATATCAATAATAGCATAATTGAATAATTCTCGATACCTAGTTTTATTACAACAGAATGTTCCCGCATTAAAAATAAACAAATCTTTTTCGCTACTGCTTACAGTATATAAGTTTGAAGTATGTCTATGACCGTTTAATACTAAATCTGCTTTTACTTCTAAAAGCATTTTAAGCATATCTCCTGAATCATCAATAGCAGATCGCTCTTTCCCTGTATTTGGAATAGGAATGAGTTGATGATGAAAGCAAACTATTTTGAATTTATTTTCTCTTTCTTTTTTTTCTAGTCTACTTTTCACAGCATCAATTACATTATGATGAATTATTCCCCCTGGTAAGTCTGGTTTAGTACTGTCTATTCCAATTACATATATCTCATCATCTTCATATTCATAATGTCTTTTTCCAATCATCTCTTCAAATAGCAAGTATCCAACATTCATAGCATCATGATTTCCAATAATCATCATTAACGGACATTTAGATTTTGGTTTGAATTTCTTAAACTGCTCCATAGCATACTCATAATCTAAAAGAGTGCCAGAATGAGTAATGTCTCCAAGATGTAAAAAAAGATCGACACATTTTATCTTGTTTATCTGTTCTATACCTAAGTTGTATGCATGAAGGTTAAAGGGACCTCTAGATCGAGTGATATGAGTATCTGATATTAATACAATCCTCTTTTTTGATACCTTTTTTTCTTCTGTGGTTATTTTAACACTTTTTTCTGATATCATATTACTTTAACTATTCTTTTTTTTTTGCTGGATGTCCAATATATATTGAATTTTCCTCCAAATTATCATCAAAATTTGTATAAGAATGAGCAGATAATTTCGCATTATGTTTGACGTGAGTTCCTGGCAATAACACACATTTAGCTCCTATTAATACATCATCCTCGATAACAATTTTTTTTAAAATAAACGTTTCCTGTTCAATTCCAAAACTCAATACAGTACTATTCATACCAATTATAACATTTTTACCAATGGAAATAAATTCAGATGAGATCCAGCTATTGTCATGTATTCCATTTCTCCCGATTTTCACACCAAAAAATCTAAGTGTAAATCGATTTTTGAACCAAGGAAATGGATTTGATGCCGTGATAAAAAGTGGCCATTTTTTTATAATATTTCTTAAATTCCAGTAAATGTAATTCTTATCTTTTATGGATCTATTAAATACTCCTTCTTTTGGAGGAAAAATTAGATTTATTAACGTTAAAAATAAAATGGAAAATAAAATGGCACCTAAATGCAACAAATGAATCAAAACTAAAATATTGAGAGGAAATAAAAAAATAGGTAACAAATATAATCCTTCTTTCCAAAGAAGCACGAAGTAGAACCATTCAAACAATATACAGGGTATAAAACTTAAAATTATGATAAATATGTATAGAATAAGAAATTTATTTCTTAGTCTTTCATCTATAGGCGTTGGAGAATCTCCTTTTAAACTTGCTGGCTGGAACATTTACTAAATTCTCCCTCCACTCTTATCCTTATCATTAAGATTAGTACTCTCGATTGGTTCACTTTTTATTCTTTCTACTTTCTTTTGAGACTCTTCTATTGTTTGAATTGGAAGTGTCATACTTACCGGAGTCCCCACATGAATCAAATCACTTTCTAGTACTTGGTTCGGCCTTGTATAGCTATTTACACCTAGAACTGCTCCATCTTGAAGCACAGTTCCAGGACTTATAATGGTTTGAGGTCCAACAATGCATGCTTTCCCTATTTTTACCTTCTTTATAATAATTTTATCCTGATATATTAAATGTGAAAATATGCAAATATTTAATGAAGTCATAGTATAATCTCCAATCTCGATTAATTCTGGATCGATATATCCTTCATAAGCAACCACATTCTTCCCTATATGGACCCCTAAAAAGCGATAAACAATAATATCAGACCATGGTAAAGGGAGAGATCTTGCTAGCCAAATTGGAAAATATGCTGTCCAAAACCTTCGATGAGTGTACTTCCACTCTTTACTGCCTCTTTCAAATGATCCCTCTTTAGGAGGATGCATTTTATTTAATATTTTATAAATAGTTGAGGAGAATAAAATAATAGAAAATGCAAATAATAATAGATTACCATAAATATTCAAGGGTAGCAAAAACCATTCCCACCACTGACCAATTAAAAGAAAAGGTAAAAATTTTCTTCCTGTTAAAAGATAATAAAGATCATTAAAGAACCATAGATTAACGAGTATGATTATTATGCATCCAACTGAAAATTGCAAAAGGATAATTAAAGTAAAAAAGGTTTTGTAAACTCCAGATGTAGAAATATATTCAACCTTAAATTCTGAATCATCTATAGTTTCCATTTAAATAAACTTTCTTTATAATTGATTTCTTATATTATATTATAATTTTGAAAATAATTAAATCATAATACTTAATCTTAGAAATCAAACTCCAAAGTAAAAATAATTAAAAACTTAATACACTATGATTTATATATTATTAATTAATTTAATTCATAAAATCATTTCAAAATATAAAAAGATTAATTAAGGTGAGGTATAATTAGTATCGACTGGGCAAAAGCTGAAAGCAAACCGGATAAAAAACTATCTGTGGAAGGAAGATTTTTATTAGATCTCAGATCTAAAGTGAATGATTTAGAAAAGCAATTATCAGATACTAAAACTGAATTAGCAGAAACAAAAGGTAAATTAGCCGATGCATTGAATGAGCTAGATGAAACTAAAAGTAAGCTTGAACAAACAGAAAATCAGTTATCAAACAGCAAGACGGATCTAGAAAAGACTAAAACAGATGATCAAGATGTAATTCGGGATTTAAATACTGAAAATAATAGCCTTAAAACGGAATTAGCTGAATACAAATCTAAAGCTGAGGATCTCGAGAATAATTTAGCTCTTAATGAGGAAAAAGTTAGCGAATTGACCTCAGAATTAGAAACAACTAAAGAAAATGCTTCTAATTTAGAAGCACAACTTAATGAAGCTAGCGGTAAAGCTGATCAGGTTGATGAATTAACTTCCAAGCTCACAATTGCTCAAGGTGAAATTTCTCAATTAAATTCACAGCTTAGCGAATTAAATAATACACTTTTACAAAGGGATTCTCAAATTCAAGAATTAAGTGATCGAATTGCTGAAAAAGAACAAACTTTAGAATCAACTTCAGCACAGCTTCATGAAGTTGAATCTGAGTTAGAAGAATTGAAGCCACCTGAAATAGGTGCGGGAGGATTCGCAAGTGATGAACGAATCACTTGTCCTATGTGCGGGGCTGTTGGATCGCATATAAAAGTTACAGAAGATAAGACCAAGGTCTTAAGCTATGTCGGACATATCCCTATGTATGCTAAAAAGCATGTATGTAAAAAGTGTGGATATGAATTTTAAGAGTTTTTTTTAAATTTCCTTTTTTCTTTTTCAAAATATTAAAATAATTTTACATCGATAAAATCTCTTAAATCTAAATAAAAATTTGTACAATTTTAATTAAAATGGAAAAAAAGTTGATATTTTTATTAAATTTTGGATTGAGATAAGATTTTACGTCTTTTAGCAATAATTATAGAGACTATACCTAAAAATCCAAATAATAGATAATAGTGACCATAAGGGATAGATGTGCCATTTCCATTTGAAGTTATCGTGACTTGAACAGAATCGTGAACACCAAATGTATATTCTATATCATAATATTCAATAGTATAATTATATATTCCTGCGTCAGAAGTGTCAATAGGTACTAATATCTGACTGTTGTTATACCAATCATACCAAAAACCATCTATAGGAATATTATCAACTTTTAATTGATATTTTCCTGTGCCGTGATCATCTAGTAATATCCAAGCTATTGATCCAGAACTACCTTTAGATAATGATATATCTCCAGGATGATTTGAGGTGGGGATTCCATTTTCGCTGAGCCACAGAATAGTGCCATCTCCAGCAACTCGTTGTGCATAGACGTCATGATTTTGATCTCTATAATCATCCCAGGTTATAATCGCCCCTCCTTGATTATCAGGACAAATACTAAGTTTTTCTTGGGTTTCAAATGCTTTACATATAGGAATCCCATTAGTTAACCATTGAATATCACCAGTTGAATTAATTCTTTGCGCATAAATATTTAAATTATTGTCATCATAGATTGCTCTGTTATCTTCCCAAGAAATAATTGCTCCTCCAGATCCATCATTGCACATCTGTTGGAATTGTTGATAACTATCTGCGGTACAAATAGCGGTTCCATTAACTCCCCATAATATATTTCCACTAGAATTAACTTTTTGAGCGTAAATATCCCATTCTCCAGACCTTTGGTCCTGCCATGTAATTATAGCGCCATTAGAACCGTCACTGATAATTTTAAGTTGCTCAATATAATAGCTACTTTGAGCTATCTCAATTCCATTTGGATCCCATTGAAGATCGCCATTAAGGTTGATTCTTTGGGCATAAATACTTTGATGTGGGGCGCCATATCTATTATCTTCCCAAGCAATAATTGCTCCACCCACTCCATCACTACATATTTCTGGGTAGAATTGGTCTGAACTGAATGTACATATATTTTTTCCATTAATTATCCATTGAATATCGCCAGTTGAATTAATTCTTTGCGCATAAATATCAGTACCGTACTGAGATGCAACTATTGCTCCGTTTACTCCATCAGGACATATTTTAGGATAAAAACCGAGCATTATACGAATCCCATTTAAAGTCCATCTCTCAGTTCCAGTTGCATTAATCCTCTGAATATAAATACCTTTAGCGCCAAGTCGTGAATCCCTCCATGTTACAAAAACACCCCCTCCTCCATCGCTACATAAATCAGGTGTATGAGGATCAATACTAGGTTCCATATCTTCCTCAATGGTAGAAATATTGACATTATCTCCTGGCCACAATTTCGCTCCATTTGAATCAAAACGCATTGTATAAAGATCAGGATCAAAATCATAACCATATTGATTATACAAATCGTATACTAAGAAAAATCCCCCATAGCCATCACTTTGCATTCTAGGCCATTTACCATTTATATTCAAATTTAATCCACTTACATTCCATAAGAAGTTTCCATTGGGATCAACATGCTGACCATAATAACTAGGACGTTCATAAGTTATAAAAGCTCCTCCAGCTCCATCTGTAGATGCAAACCATATATATTCATCTATAGCTGCGTTGCTAATTGGGATGCCATTAGGTGATTGGACTGTTTGGCTTATTTTAATATCTTGAAGTACTACTTTTTCTCTATAAAAAGCAGGCTCAATAAACGAATTGATAGAACTAAATGATATTAAGATTAAAAGAACTAGGGAGATATTTAGTGTGTTTGAATTGAATTTCACTTTTTTAACCTCCAAATATATGGATAAGTAAAAAAAAGGTCTATCAATTATTTAACCTTTGTGTTAAAACACTCGGTAATGGGTGAGAAAATCTGACACTATTGTCAATTAAGTAAATCTAATATCCCTATTGAAGTAGTTAAACAACTTATAAAAAATGATTAGTCCTTATCAAAAAATATTTCTAAATCATGGGAATAAATCCTTTCTTGGGATTTAAAATTGAATATTTAAAATAATTTTCTAAAATTTTAAAGTATTCATACATTTTAGATTACAATTATGAATGCAAATCCAACCAAGAAATTTATAGGAACGTTGCCTCAAAAAGAATTATTAAAATTGTATTCAAAGCACGTGAATGGTCCAAAAGTTCGAATGTTTAAAGGATTTGGGTTGGCAGTGATCCCAGGAGAGAGGAATGGAATTCATTTAAATACAATAAGCGGTTTAAGACCAGGTGATCCTCCACTAGAGTTATATAATTGCCGTTCTTCTGGAGGTGTTTTTAATTTAGGGCATAGAAATCCTCGAATTTTACAGGTTTTACAGGATGCATTAAATGGGGGATTAGATTTAGGTGATCATATGCTTTTATCTGAACAAAGAGCACTTCTAGGTAAAAAATTAGCGGAATTAATGCCAGGAGATATTAGTAAAACAACTTTTGGCGTCAGCGGAGGTGAAGCAATAGATACAGCTATTAAATTTTCAAGAGCTTATACAAAAAGAAAAGGATGTATATCTGCAATAGGAGGTTATCATGGTCATACAGGATTAGCTCTACTGACAGGAGATCCTAATTTTAAAGACTTATTTTTTTGGAATCTTCCTGAATTTAAACAAGTCCCTTTTGGAGATATCGAAGCTATGAGAAAAGCTATAACTAAGGATATTGCTTGCGTTATTTTAGAGACAATACCTGCTACTGCTGGAGTCTTGATTGCACCCGAAGATTACTATCCAGAAATAAGAGAGATTTGTGATGAAAAAGGAGTAATGTTGATTAGTGACGAAGTTCAAGCAGGTTTAGGAAGAACAGGTCATTTTTGGGCTATATATGGTGGAATGTACCCTAATGAAAAAGTTGTTCCTGATTTCATTGTCTGTGGAAAGGGAATGAGCTCTGGAGTGTATCCTCTTTCTACTTGTAGCTATAAACCATTTATAGAAAAGGCAGTTTTTAATGAAGATCCATTTATCCACATTTCAACTACTGGTGGTTCAGACTTAGGATGTGCTATTGCACTTGAGATGTTGGAAATCCAATCTGATCCTAAATTTTTGGGGCATGTTAAAGAAATGGGTGTATTTTTTGGGACTGGTCTCAATGAGATTAGAGAAGAGTTTCCAGACTTAATTAGAGTAGTTCGAGGGCGCGGTTTGATGTGGGGTGTTGAATATTATGAAGAAGAACACAGTCAACTAGGAATGCTTTCAATTATAAAAGAGGGCGTTCTACTTAACTATTGTGGAAATAAAAAAGATACTCATATAATAATGCCTCCTCTTATTGCTAAAAAAGAAGAGATCGAAGAAATACTTATAAGAATTCGTCGAGGGATATCAAACCTAAAAAAAATAATTAAATGATTAAAAAAAGAAATTAAATTCTAGATTTTTTTTCTTCATGAAGCTTTTGAAGATCTTCTTTTACTTTGATTAATTTTTCACCGTGCAAGGGGAATTTATAGATAGCTAAGATGCCGATTACTAATGCTACAGTTGGATAAACAAACATTAATATTCGAAGTCCTGATTCAACTGCATAAGAGACAGGATATGTGAAAACAGGCCAATCTGAGATGATAAAAACTGGACCAATGCTGAGAAATACAACTATGATGGCTAACCTTAGAAAAAAAGCATTTACTCCATAATATCCCGCTTCTCTTCGAATGCCCGTATTTACTTCATCTTCATCAACAATATCAGCAATAATTAAATCGGTTATATATAAGGATCCTGATAATCCTAAACCAATATAAAAGAATACAATCATAGCAATTATCTCCATATTGGGTCCAAGAAACATCAATGGTAGAAGAGTTAAAATCCAAGTTGTCATTGAAATTATCCATGCTTTCCTATTGCCAATTTTTTGTACTATTGGTTTCCATAAAATAGTGATAAAAATAGCAGATGATATAAAAGTAAAACCCAACAAAATTGAGATCATAAAAGCATCTTGCATATGTAAGACAGCCTTTGCATATAGTGGTACTAATGTAGGAAGTATTCCATATACAAACCAATTAGCAATTATAGCAGGGATGAACCACCTAAAAGATTTGCTTTTCACACACATTTTAATAGAATTGAAAAAACTTGGTGCTTTCTTGTAATCCTCTTTGAATTCAGGTTTTTCTCGAGGAGTAAATAGTATAAAAAAAGCTCCAAATATAATAATGATTATAGCTAGTTCTATACCAAAAATTTGATATTCTCTTAAAGTTTTTTCTGAAGGAAGGGAATAATCTTCAATGAATAAACCTGGTAATATAAATGCCACTACTAATCCTACAATAAGAAATACCTGTCTAACATTGTTAGCTTTTGTTCTTTCATCTTTAGTAATAAATGTCTCAGGAAATAGTGAAGTTGTATTAAGACTATACATAGTGTAGAAGAGTTCAAATAGAATTATTGTGATCAAGAAATAAACGAAATTTCCAACTTGATTTGCTATTCCTATCGGCAATGGTGGTGTAAATAATAAAAATGTAACAATTCCTAGAGGTACTATAGCAATTACAATATATGGTATACGACGACCAAACCTAGTATGCGTTCTATCAGATAAATAACCAAGCATAGGGTCGTTAAAACTGTTCCAGAATGCCCAAATTATAAAACCAACAGTTATTAAAGCAATATGGAGTTGAACTATGGCAAAATAAAATGTAAACACTAGAAACGTAAAAGATTGATAGGCAGCTTGATCTGCAATTTGTCCAGTAGCATAGGTAGCCGCTCTTTTAATTGTATCATTTTTGTTTTTCACTTTTTTCTTTTTTGTCATTTTAGATTCTTAAAATTTATTAAATTGATCATATTTCTCTTCCCTTCTTTATAAAGATTTAATTTAGAAAAAAAAGACCGAAGAGAAAAATAAATATAAATTGAATCGTTAAAGAATATACATTATTGAATAGTATTATTCAGTTTGTTTAATATGGATTTAGAGAAATTATTTAAACCAAAATCATTAGCGGTTGTTGGTATCTCAAAAAAAAATCCTTTGAGTCCTGGCAGAATAGTTCTACTTAAAAATGAATTTGAAATGGGAGTAAAAGTTTATGGAATATACCCAAGTGGTGGAGAAATTGAAGGAATACAACTATATGAAAGGTTAGATAAATTACCAGAAATTCCAGATCTTTTAGTGATAGCAGTTGGACCTGATGATACATTAGAATATATTCAAGATTGTGCGGATCTAAAAATCCCTGCTGTGGTAATAATTGGAGGAGGATTTGCTGAAATTGGTGGCAAAGGGAAGAAAAGACAAGAACAATTAGAAAAAGTAGCTTTTGAGAATGATATTGCAGTACTTGGACCAAATTGCCTTGGTGTTTATGCACCTCCTATAGTTGATACAATTTTTTTACCTACAGAGCGTATTACAAAACCTCCAAAAGGTTCTGTAGCACTTATAAGCCAGAGTGGAGGTGTGCTTGTTGATCAATTCTTTGTGAAGTTCAATGAAAGAAATATCGGTGTATCAACTGCAGTTTCTATAGGTAATCGTGCTGTTGTTGATGAAGCAATGTTATTAAAATATTTCAGCCAAGTAGATCCAGAAACAACCAATATAGCATTTTATTTAGAAGGTTTTAAAGAGGGTAAAGCAAGAGAATTTTTACAGTTAGCAAAGAAATCAGAAGATACTGTAATAGTCTTTTTTGGAGGTAAAACAAGAGAAGGAAAGGTAGCAACACAATCACATACAGCTAGTTTAGCAGGGGATTTTAAAATTATATATGATGCTTTAAGGCAACACTACATTATTCAACCACATTCTGAACGAGAATTATTAACTTGTCTAAAAGTATTTGATGTATTATCACATAAAAGAAATCCATTTGGTAAAAATGTAATAACATATGGTAATGTTGCTATTGTATCTGTGTCCGGAGGTCATGCGGTTCTGGCAAGTGATATGCTTAAAAAATATGGACTAAATGCTGTTCGATTTTCCCAACAACAAAAAAGAGATTTAAAAGAACTTGTGAATCCAACAATTCAAGATATTGCATCTTTTAATAACCCTATTGATTTAACAGGATCAGTATTAGATACTGATATTGAGAATATAATTCGATATTTATCGGATTTAGACGAAATTGAATGTATTATTTTGCTTTTATTACCTTATCCTCCAAATATATCATTTCAAATTGGCAGAAGAGTTGCTAATATTGTAGCTTATAAGAACAAACCTTTAGTGTGTTTTGTTCCATATGTTTCAAAATATTCATTAATAATTGAATCATTAGAAATTGCAAATATTCCTGTTTTTCATTCTATTAAAGAAGCAGTTCAAGCTGTTTCAGCCTTGAAAGAAAGAACTCGAGTAGATAATCTGAAATTAAAAAGTTAATTATCGGAAAAAAAGATTTAA
>SMTZ1_10018911_pt1 | contig 15896 bp, 25 predicted proteins | sample DeeMarSWOR136_30_FD_25667 | JGI IMG/M metagenome (IMG submission 25667)
CAGCAGCTTTCTCGATGGCGGAGCGCACCTGCCTTGCTTTTCCTGAACCTAAACCTACGTAACCGTCGCGGTTTCCCACAACTACGATAGCCCTGAACTGAGATTTCTCTCCAGCGTCCGTTTGCTTCTGCACTAACCCTATGTTTATAACTTCTTCCTGAAGATCGGGAAGAAGAACGTCCACTATCTCGGACTCCCTTATCTTGAGTCCTTCCATGAATAACTCTTCTATGGAGGAGATTTTGCCCTCAAGAATCATTTTTCCCAGCTTTGTACGGGGTATCCAAGTTTCAAACTTCTCGTTGCTGGATCTCATGTTTCTTCCTTCTGTTCTTTCACCTTTTTCTCAAACGAAGACTTAATTTTGTCTTTTACTGCAGAAAAGTGTTCAGATAACTCTTCTGGCCGTGATCCCCTTGAAAGAGACTTGGAAAACTTCTGCTGATAAACCTCGGGGTCTGAAGCCAGATGACTTCCATAATCTGCAATGTGTTTTCCGCTTATTCTACTTTCGTCGGGAAGTATATCTTCACTGTGGGGAACTTCAACACCAGCGTCAAGAACCCCCTTTAGGGCGGCAAAAATTCGCGTTCCCTTGGAGGGAATATGCAAACCAATGTCCAAGAAAGCTTTTTCCACGCCATTAGCCATTGCCTTGAAACCGCACAGGAGACCAGTCAGATAAGCGGATGGAACGTTTCCGCCGCTGATCAGCCAACCGTAAGTCTTCGCCAATTCACGCGAGTGAGCTGAAACAATAACCCTGTCACCTATGGATTCAGCTTCGATTACCTGAACAATCGCATGTTTCAGAGTGAGTCGAACTACTAGGCGAGGCACCCGCGACAAAACGAGTGCCCTACGGGATCGATAATTTGTTTTTCCTTCTCTGCGTCGGCGAAAAGGAACTCGGTATCTTGGTCCAGTCGCCATCATCGTCTCCTCCACAAACCATGGGTTCGGATGTAGCGTTCTAACTCAGCCTTTGACTCGAAGACCCCGCTTTCTGACATATCATACATTTTACGGTAAACACTTTCTGTGATAGCGCGGTTGTCCTTCAATTCGCGCAATCTTTTTCTCACGGGTCTAATCCGATTCATCCAAGCCTGCTTCTTGGAAATCTTTGCCCGAGCAGAACCGCTCTTTCCTCCAAGTCCTCTTCTCAATCCTTTCTTCCTCTTTTCTTTCAAAACTCTAGCTCGAGCACGACTGACGCCTTTCTCGGGAATGGGTCTGACAACGTTTTCGTGAATCAACTTTCTGATTTCTTCTCGGGTAATGGCTGCTTCAACGTAATCTATTCTTTCCGGGTCTATCCAAACTCGGCCTTCACCGACCTTCAAGATTTCGGCAGCTAACCGACGCTGACTTTTTAGACTCAACGTTACTTCTCTCCATCAGACAGGCTTTCTGTTTCTTCTGGTTCCGCGCTTTCCTTGAATTCTTCAGGCTCCCGTATCGTTCTTGGATTTAAAACGTGGATCCCTTTTTCCTCAGCTAAGGCTAGGATCTCAACTCTTTTTCTACCCCCGACCGTGCGAGCTATTTTTATAGCCTGCAATTCAGGGTCTATTCCCCCTAAATCCTCCACGGATTGAACTCGAGTCTCTACGAATCCTGACGGATGAAGTCCTCTTGTTTTCTTGGGGCTTCGGTAACCGGGGCCGGGAGAGGGGGGCCATCCCTTAACCTTTTTCCGCATTTTACTGTCTATGCCATGAGGCTTTCTCCAAGTATCCGTAACCCGCTTATATCTCCAGCTTTCTTGGCGCCTAAATTTGGGTTTCTTGTGTCTACTATGATCCTTTTTGGGGAATTGCTTTTCTGCGATTGTCTCCTGCTCTTCCTGTGTCATTCTTGGATTCCCTCATGCTTCTCGTAAACGTAGATGCCGTCTAGGAACACTCGCGGATCTTTTCTTCTAATTTTTGTTGCATTTTGGATATTTGCAGCAGTTTGGCTGACATCTTCAAGGTTGATTCCCTGTACGATAATATCGTCTCCCTTGACTGTGACCTTGGTGTCTCCCATTATCTTGGCTTTGCGCGGGTTTCGTTCTCCAGTGAAGTTCTCGATGGTCAATGTTTTTTCTTTCATTTTGACGGTTATTGGGAAGTGGGAGAAAACGATTTTCAATTTGTAGGTGAATCCCTTCGTTACTCCCTTTATCATGTTCTGAATGTGAGAACGGACAGTTCCCACAAGGGCAGCTTCCTTTTTGCGAGGCCAACTCGCCTGAACTGTTACTGTCTTTCCATCCAGTTGAATGTTTATGGGCGCATGAGAAAAGTCTCTGACCAATTCTCCTTTTTCACCCTTAATCGTGACGATTCTACCTTCAAGCTTACCCTCTACGTCTTCAGGGATTTCAACAGTTGTCACGGTTTCGATTGCGCGCATCTTCCGTTTCTCCTAATAAACAAAGGCCAAAAGACGCCCACCGATCTTTTTCTCTTTAACTTCTCGATGGGACAGGACCCCTTGGGAAGTAGAAACGACAAGTACCCCTATGTCCCTAGAGGGAAGAAACTGTTTTTCCCAGTTTTCTATTTCTTTAGAATTTACAGGAATTCTAGGTTTTATGGCGCCACATTTGTTGACTCGACCAAGAAGCTGTACTCTAAATTTTCCGGAGCGCCCATCATCAATGAATTCGAACTCTCCGACATGACTCTCAAGACACGCCCCAAAAGTTTGGAGGCTTGGTTGATTAGGCATTCGCGTTTTCGTCGCATCTCATTGTTAATGATGGTGGTTAAACCGTTTGCGAGCGTATCCATCATAGGCAAACCTGTAACATCTCCTTTACTCATACTTCCTGAAACCCAACTCTTCAGCAACCTCTCTGAAGCATTGACGACACAGGTTTAAATCGTACCTGCGGATAAGCGAACCGTAGGAGCCGCATCGCCTACAGGGGCGACTACCCTTACCGGACTTTCGCTCTTTCTTAGATTGCTGTTTCACCATGGATTCACCATTTTCACGTTATTTCAACATCAAACTCGTCTTTAATAAATAGTATCGCTTCGTCGGCGGTCAGCAGATGAGCTTTTCCGATCTTAGACTTGACGCGGTGTCTACATTTAACGCGATATCCTGCTCTGCCGAGGGAAACTGAGACATCCATACCGTGGATGCCGAGTTCAGGCACGTATTTAGTGCCGGGAATTTCTATATGTTCCTTGATTCCAAAGGAAAAGTTGCCTTGACGATCAAAACAGTACTTTGAAAGCTTGTTATCGACAGCTTGAAGAGCCTTCCGGAGAAATTCTTCTGCTTTTTCCTTTCGAAGAGTCACTAGGCACGCTATAGATTCCCCTTTTCTGATACCGAAATCACGTATGGTTTTTTTGGCTTGTCTCCGTGAGGGCTTCTGATTTGTCAGTTGTTGGAGAATTGTCGCCGCCTGTTCCAGAGGTGTTCCGGACTTTCCAACTGACATGTTGACAGTTACCTTTTCTATTCTAGGCTTAAGCATGGGGTTTTTAGTCCATTCTCCGCGTGAAGGTTTAGCTACTTTAGGCTCTACTTTCTCCGCGACTACTGGCCTTTTCTCTACAGGTGGAACCTTTGTTTTGACTACTTTCTCACTCGTTACAACTTTTTGATCAGTAGAAGGAACTTTTGCTTTGGCAGCTTTCTTTTCATTTATCACCTTTTTCTCCACAGGAGGGGCTGCTTTTTCTTCTGCCAAGTTAATCCGCCTCCGGTAGGGATATGGAAGGTTCAGTGTCGCCTAGGATGAAAACGAAATCGAGGATTGTCTGGAATTGGTCTCCATTTATGTCTTTGACTGTGACAAGCAGATCTCTACGTTTTTTGCTTGGTTTCTTTTCGATGGTAATGACCTTTCCATATTTGCCTATGTTTTTTCCGCCGATTACTATTGCAGGCGCTCCTACAGTTAGCTTCGTGTATCCAAGAAGTTCTCGATCAGGAACGCTTAGCTTCAGGACGTCAAGAGTGTGATAAACATCTTCTTCTGGATTCTGAGGGTTGCCCACCTTGATCAGGGAACTTGCGCCGTCGTGAAGATCAAGATGCACATGTCCATCCTTTACAACGGTTTTGTCTTCTATTCGGCAGAGTTTGAACGCAGCTTCACTGGAATCGATTTGGTGAAGAAAGAGACCCTTCCTAGAAGGTAGGACTCGATAAGATTTCTTAGTGTCAAGTATCGAGATGACATCCATCAAACCGACAAGAAAACGCTCGTCCCGTCTGACTTTTCCGTTAACCATTATCTTTTCTTGAGAAATTATTTTTCTGGCTTCCTTACTTGTTTTGGCAAATTTAAGCATATCTCGGACGATAAGGACAAGCGGTAAAGAACGTGAAAGGGAATGAGGACCGGGCTTGGGCATAACGGTCCAAACAGATTCTTTTCGATGAATAGGCCACATCTTCGGCGCCGGTTTCCTCTTTAAATGTCCACTTTCGCCTTTTCTTCCCAACTCATGTTCCTCCAGATTTTTTGGTTCTTTTACTTGTTTTTCTCTTCTTTTTCGCCTTTTTCTTCGGAGGTTCCTCTTCGGCGATTTCAGCTTTCTCAGTTACACTCTTTCTTTCCAGAATCTTTTTGCGCCATTTGTCATCAAGATTTAGGCGTGTTATCATCACCTTTGAAGGATGAATAGGAATAAGGGTCGTTGTTCCTTCCACCTTTTCTCGGGTCACCCCCTCAACGAATATCCTGTACTTTTTCCGGTTAATCTGGGTGACCTTTCCTTCGGAGCCCTTACGGTCTCCCCTCATGATCATGACGGTGTCGCCGTTTCTCACAGGAACCGAGTTGGTGCTGTGAGACTCCTTCAGCTTAGATGAGAGGGGTGCAGAGAATCTTTTGTATCGTTCGTTGAGAGGAGCTTGATACAGTCTCTTTCTCTGTTTAGTAGGTTTTGTTGTCTTCATCTCTTAAATCTCCTATACGATGATGCTGGCAGCGCTGGCGATTCTAGGCCATTTCTCCGCCGCCTCCTTCGCAATGGGTCCCCGAATCTCTGAGCCCCGCATTTCCCCCTCTGGAGTCATTATGACAGCGGCGTTGTCCTCGAATTGAACCCAGATTCCGTCAACACGCCGAAACGGTTTTTTCTGTCGAACCACAACGGCGTGAAAAATCTTTTTTCTCATGTCGGGAGTCCCTTTTCTAACTGAGACAGTGACTAGGTCTCCCACAGAAGCTGTTGGAACCCGACATAACCGTCCTTTGTATCCCATAACTTGAATTAGCCTGATCTCTCGAGCACCCGAGTTATCTGCGCACTTCACGATGGATCCGTTTGGCAATCCTCGAGAAATCTTTGGTTTCTGACCGACGACGCCTTTTGCCATGAAGGCCCGAGATTTAGCTCTTGCCGCCACTAGCTCCTTCCTCCAGTTTCTCGATGACAACGAACGAGACGGTTTTGCTTATGGAACGGCATTCTGCTAATCTCACCCTGTCTCCTGCTTTGATTTCTAGGCAGGGAGGGCTGTGTGCAGGTACGTGGCTGCGTCTTCGTTCGTATCTTTTGTATTTTGGTACGTAGTCGAGGTAGTCGCGGCGGACGATAATGGTTTTTTCCATCTTGTCGCTGACGACGATTCCTTCCAGTGCGTGTCCTCTCAGGGAGAGTGTTCCGTGAAAGGGGCAGTTGATGTCGTTACATGTTTTTTTTGGTCTTTTTGCAGTAAGGGCTGCCATCTACCATAGCCTCCTAGGTCGTTTCTTAATTCGATCTTCAGGTCGTCCTATGATGATTTTGCCGTCTATCTCTACAACTGTTCCGTCAGGCATGACAAAATCAAAAACAGCTGTATCCTTGATGACGACTCTTCTTTTGCCATTATATAATATTGTGAATGTGTTGCGGGTTTCGTCAACTACTCTACCCGAGATTCCCACTACGTGAAGGTTTGAACTTCTAACCACCTTGGTCTCGAGGCCGATGAATTCATGTTGAACTATGCTGGGTGTGACCTTCATCATTTCTTTTCATTCCCTCGTTTTTCTTCGGCTTCGATTGTGAGTATGCGGGCAATGGTTTTGCGGAGTTCTCGTATTCTGGTGGGGTTGTCGATGGACCCGCCTGCTTCAACCATTGTTTTCAATCTTGCTAGTTCTGTTCGAAACTCGGTTACCTTTTCTTTTCGTTTCTCAGAAGACAGATCGCGAATGTCTTTTAACCGTAAGATTGCCATCTTATTCTCCAGCCTCTTTCTTTTCTTCAGCCGAAGGAGCCTTTGTTTTGGCTACTTTCTTTTTGGATACCTTCTTTTCTTTGGCAGGAGTAACCTCGGGTTCAGCCACGGTCTCTTCAGTTACCACTTTTTCGTCAACAGAAGAAATCTTTGTTTCTGTTACTTTCTCATCAGACACTATCTTTTTTTCAACAATAGAAACCGCTGGTTCAACTGCCTTTTCTTCCACTACAACTTTTTCGTCAACTGGGAGAACCTCTGGTTCGGTTACTTTTTCTTTCGCTACTACCGTTTCCTCCACGATCTCTTTTTCTGTTTCGTTATCAAATTCTTCTTCAATTATCTGTATTTTTACCTGATCGGGAAACTTTGCTTCAGGGGGAATTAGCCGCACTTTCACTCCCAAAATTCCAGGTTTCAGCTGAACGTGCAACTCCGCTTTTCTCATGTATTTCCTTGGAGGTTCCCCACTCTTAGGCAAGTATCCTGCTCGAAATTTTTCGTATCGAGCCCTATCCGTCCGTAACTTACCGCTTATAATAATCTCTGCGCCTAGTGCCCCTGCATCCATAGCCTGATTTAGACCCCAGAAACCGGCTCTTCGATAGTGGACGCCTCGTTTCAATGCTGAGGCAATTCGTGACGCCACAACATAGGCGTTGAGTTCGGGGATTTCGATTTCAGCTACAGAAATTTGGGGGCTGGGAAGCTGGAACTTTTCTTCAAGAACGGTTGCGAGTGCTCTTATGGTTTCTCCGCCTCTTCCGATGACTAGGCCGGGGCGCATGGTATATATTACTAGGTGTGTTCCCAGAGGGGTTTTTGTGATGCTTACGCCACCGTATCCTGCCCTTTCGAATTCATTTTGCAAAAATTCGTCAATCTCTGTCTTCTTTATCGAATCTTCTATGAAGTGCTTAACCACAGACATTAGGTTGCCTCCATCTCTTCCAAAACAAGCTCTACGTGAGAAAGGGTGTCAAAGCGCGGTGATGATCGCCCGAAGGCTCTGGGGATATACCGTTTTATCTTCATTCCCGGGTAGGCTGAGGCGTGAATTATTCGAAGCCGCTCCATGTCAAGGCCCTTATATTCTGCGTTTGCCTCAGCGCCTTCAAGCACCTTCAAAATTTGTTGCGCAGCATTAACAGGGTATCTGCCGGCGAAGGCATTTTCCAAACCGTGGCGATGGCCTACTTTTTTGTTGAATCTGCGGAAGGGAACGGGTTTTTTCTTTAGGATAACCTGTTGAAGATAGTCTTTTGCTTGATCAAGTCTCATTCCTTTTATTGTCTTGCATACTTCTCTTGCGTGTTTGGGGGATACTCTCAATTCGCGTCCGCTAGCTTTAACTGTCTTCTCCAGATCCATGTCTGTTATTGAGTAGCCCCATTTTGGCATATCTATCGTCCAAGTCAGTAACAAGCAGGATATTTAAGGCTTTATGGCGAAGGGAAAAGACTGGATACTCCAAAACTGCCATAAAATGAACAAGAAAGAATGTGTTATTAACAGAAGAGCGTTCAAGTACCTACAAAGATTGAGGGTATAAGCTCTTTTGAAGAAAACAGCCTCATTATCCCTTCAATAGCAAAGTTTTTATTAATTGATAATCTACCCAAAACTCAGTCTAAGCATGGTTATCCAGATACACTATCCATGCCTAGACATGACTACTCGTTCTCGTATATTCTGAAGGACCTTGCTCATAAAGCTTGGAAAGATGGCAGAATTTTTCACATTAGCTTACGTTTAGTAGGGAATTTCAGGGTATACACAAGGTCTTCGTAGGCGTTAATCAAACGAATCTTTTCAGCTGGGATTTTTTCACTATCTATCTTTCTTCGTATCCTGCGGAGCTCATTGTTGATCTTAACTCGCAAATCCATGCGCTATTTCCTCTATATCTCCATATAGGCGCGTAGGGTGCCTGTTCAAAGGATGATAACTTTTGGCTTTCCGAGGCATGTGAGTGCCATGTGACATTTCTTTTCACTTGTAGACTGGTCTATTGTTCTCTAGGATATGTACCTACCTAGGCGGTTCTGGATAAAAACTTCCAGTTGTTTCAGAACATTCTGGTTCAAGTTGATTTCATCCGCAACATGCCTTTCCGTCAACGCGTTTTGCGTGTCCAAGTCTCTATCGAAGTTATGTGGTTTCAGCTTTGGTCTCTGCATAATCGCCAACCCCCACGCGCCAATAAAATGTTTTTCCATTATCAAATTTAAATTGTATGAAACTTGAATATGAATTAGTGATAACACTCTATATTCGAGATCAGAATCAAACTTACAACTTGAGAATAACAAAAATCGCAGAGATGGATCAGAAATTTTGATTTTGGATTCGCAGTTCATAATTTATTAAACACTAGACCTCTTCAGGTTCTTTCACGTCATCGAACAAGGATTTTGCAGAATCCATCATGGAAATGGTTTTAGGGGGATTCTAAATTCTCAGTGAAATATATCTATGCAATTTTACATTCCCAGAAATATCGTAAAAAATATGCAGAGTTTTTACAATTTGCTTTTCCAAGGATACCTTTTCCAGAAAAATTTACGGAATTTGAGATGCTATATGCACTTGGAGAAGAATTAGTAAATCTACATCTGATGAAGATTAGACAACCTACAGAAACAAAGTATAATATTGAAGGTTCAAATGTGGTCGAATTCCTTAAGTATAAAAATCAAAGGCTATACATCAATGGAGACCAATTCTTTGCAGGAATACCTAAAGAGGTGTGGAACTTTTACTTAGGTAGTTATCGAGTTTTGGAAAAATGGCTAAAAAGTAGAAAGAACAGGAAATTAAGTGGTAGTGAGATAGAATTATTCCTGCAAATAATTGAAATCATCAAGAAAACAACTGATTACATGACTCGAATAGATAAGCTGTACATTAGTTGAAACTGGAAAGTTTGAAATTGTCCATTTAACATCCTGCCTTAAGGAATTATGAGTACTATGGCCTCAATACCTAAGCGCAAATAAGTAATTAAAAAATGGAAAAATTATGGCGATGAAAGAACCCAAAGATTCCTATGCATGTCCCAATTGTGGCTACGTTCTCCCTAAGAAAGATGTTGTTATTTCTGGTTATGATTCTCAGTCTAGTCTAAGGCATATTCATTGTCCTAGATGTGGAAAGAGAGGAGAGAGCAACCTGAAACTGAATTCGTTGGTGCATGGAAAAAAGATAAATTTAAACTGGATAAATTATGAAGCGGTTTAAATAACGGGGGAAAATATTTGTCCAGATGCATTGTGCATGCATGCATACATGCAAGCGACCATCATTTTGTAAGGGAGTCTGATAAAGAGGAACAGGAGGAAAGAAAACCGCGAAAAAAAGTTGGAGCAAAAAAAGTAACACTATTTATTGTGGTTATTTTATTGACTATAGTTCTTCTGTTTGTTTTTCTCCAACAGTCTTCATTACTATATAAAAAGCCACCTGATTTTGACATCTATGAGCAAATTGAACGACTAAATTCGGAAAAAGATGAACGTGACAAATACGTAATCGAGACAATGGATTGGAATGTTTTAAAGAAACAGGCTGATGCAGTGGGAATAGTATCTATTGAAATGGACAGCTGGGATGAATTCAAAGAAAGCTTAAGGCAACACGAAATCTTCGTAAGGGAACTCAGTCTCGATGACATGCAGGGAATTGTCTGGTTTATTAATGGTCCAATATTCTACTATCGATACAAATGAAACATCCTAAAGGAGAACGAATGCACATACCTCTATGATGGAGTACTTGATATTGTTGGCTTGAAAAACATGACCAGTGCTTACTTAGGTACCGTAGCGACTATTAATGGTCCGATGTTCCCATTCCTCCCTGCAGAAGTACAGGCTTTCTGTTTGCAAATTGTAGAGGATTTTGAGGCTGCATGTGGTGGTACGACTGATGATAAACCAAAAGCCTATGAGAGAATATCTGCCGTATGCTATGCTGACATAACTATTCCTGTGATATCGGTACATGGAGCTCAAGACCCACTCATACCTCTATCACATGCATATAGTTATGGAATAGCAGTTGACAATGCTGGTCGTTCAGAATATTATCGAGAGTATACAGTAGACCCAGGTGGACATGCTAATCCTCCAGTGATAGATGAGGCATTAATCCGCTTTGAGGAACTAGTTGATTATCCAACAGGTTGGTAATCCATTACTACACTAATGAAACAACAAAAAAACGTCATCCAATAATCTCCTCTTTTTCTTTCTCTCCAGAAAACAGTAACATTAGATTATCTCTTGTACATCAAAGTTATCTCTTCTACAATCAAAGTTGGTCCACAAGTTATAAAAACTGAAGTAGTAGAAACATAACTGTTTGTTTCATTTTAAAGGGGGGTGATACGATTATGGAAAAATTGTCTTTGTATAAGATGCGGTTCTCAGTGCTATGGCTCTTGTGGCTAGTGACTGATTTGAGCACTGGGATGCTGCTGCTTATGGAACCAGATGTAATCGATGAAATTAGGGCAGGAGAACTTTTAGGCATGGAAATTGGACCTGAGATGTTGCTATTGGGTGCAGTCATATATTTAATTCCGTTATTGATGGTTATTCTATCCCTGAGCTTGAAGGGTTCGACAAATCGCTGGACAAACCTCATCTTGGGCGCAGTCTATGTGTTTCTTGGGCTCGGCGAGATAATTGAATACTTGGTAGCACCACTTGCCGCTCATCGGATACTGATGTCGCTAGTAAAGATTGCATTTTCGGCACTGATTGTCTGGTATGCATGGAAGTGGAAAGAAGATTAGCCTTGAACATCAATACTTTGGCAGATTGCAACTAGTCTACTTCAAACTTAGAAACAAGAACAATAATCTCCCCTTTTCTCTTCAAACTCCTTCTACCTGCAAGAATACTGGATGCAGAGAGGAAATGGTTTGTCACGGTCTCTCTTTTTGGAATCACCTCCTTTCTCAGAAGCTCTGATGAATCTTTCCCTGCAAAATCATTAATAAAATAAGAAAAGAAATTATCCTCTTTTCTTACCATAAAATAGTACAACTAGTTATTTCTTGTACAATTAAAGTTTGCTAATAATTCAAGGAGCCTGACCAAGTACTAAACTAGAATATACGAGAGTTTGTTGGTCGTACAATCGGACCAAGAGAATGTTGGAAGTAACCAGAATTTCTATTATGTAGTAGATGGGATGACTGTCTTATTTTCTTGGCTTAGGCAATGTTAAACCACAGTTAGCACAGAAATAAAAGTTAGACTCTGATTCATGATATTGACTAATAAGGTCTATAGTAGCCTTACAAATTGGACAAGTAATTAGCTTACTGTTGGAATGTGCACGTGCGCATTTGCTGAAGTGCATAATCCTGACTTAACTTTGATTTCTTTTAAGACTTGTTGCACACGTATACCGGTCTGAAAATCAAAGGTAATCCCATAATCTCCTCTTTTCTTTTTCATCAGAAAACAGTAACATTAGATTATCTCTTGTACAATCAATGTTTGCTAATTGGTCATATAATCGGACCAATAACAAGTACGAAAGTACCAACTAGAAAGTTTTAGTTGGTACCAGAAAATGAAAGATTTAATATTTCTATCTCATATCTACTTTAGGATAATTACAGTGGTACCAAAATATGAGAGAGTTAAGAGAAGAGAAATACAGCAATACAGGGAGAATATTTCATTAAATATGTCAAAGTTACATCTATATAGCTCGTTGAAGTTTTATTTATAGCAGAAAGGTTGCCAAACTCATTGAAAGATTCAGACAACAAAATGCCTCTCACCAATCTCAACAAGCTTGGAGATAACGTGAAGGTTCAGAAGCAGGTCGTAGAAGCTTTAATGAAGCCTGAAGCTTATGACGAAGAACTGGAGCAAATTGAACTAAAACAAACCCACATATCATTCGTCTTCTTAACCAGAAATTTTGTTTACAAGGTGAAAAAGGCTGTAGACTTCGGATTCTTAGATTTTTCAACCCTTGAGAAGAGACGTTTCTTCTGCGAAAAAGAGTTGGACCTCAATAGGCGGTTATGTGGGGACATGTACCTTGAGGTTGTTCCCATCAACAGATCAGACTGTATCAAAATAAAGGGCGACGGATTGACTGTTGAATACGCCGTAAAGATGAAGAGAATGCCTGAAGATAAGATTATGACTCGGCTTCTTGAAGAGGGCAATGTAGATAGAAAACTAATTGATAGAATGGCAAAAATCATTGCTGAATTCCATTCAAAAGCGGAAACGGATAAGAGAGTAGGCGAGTTCGGGTCCTTGCCGATGATAGAAACAAATTGGATGGAGAATTTTGAGCAAACCGAGGAATTCATCGGCGAAACGATATCTCTGGAAAGTTACAGATTAATTCGTGAAAGAAAAGATGATTTCATGAAGAGAAACGCGGTTTTGTTTGCGAAGAGAGTGGCTGAGAACCGAGTCAGAGATTGTCATGGAGATATTCATTCTGGTAACATCTTTGTTGTAGACAATATTTACATTTTCGACGCGATAGAATTTAACGAAAGATTCAGGTTTTGTGATGTTGCCTCTGACATTGCTTTCTTAGCCATGGACTTAGACTTTAAAGAAAGAAGCGATCTGTCCAGCTTTTTTGTTGAAAGATACGTCAAGTATTCGGGAGACCAAGAGTTAGAGAAACTTCTTAATTTCTACAAGTGCTACCGAGCTTATGTGCGAGGAAAAGTTACCAGTTTTAAACTAAAAGACCCAAGTGTGGACAAAGAGGAAAAAAGTGCAGCAACAAAAGAGGCAAAGGCATACTTCGAATTCGCTACAGACTATGCAAGAAAGTTTTGATCAGAAAAGCGTTCTACTTGATGAATTGCTGAGCCACAAAAACTGGGACTTTAACTGTTCCCATGATGATGGGTTTCTGGTGGCAGTCGCTTCCTCCAGTCATGATTAGTCCATGTTTTTTTGAAAAGTTTACGTAATGATTGGTTGTTTCGGCGTCGTTTCTGGAGTGCCAGCACTCGATGCCATCGATGTAAGTTAGCATCGAATCTTCGATTATACCTGTCTGTTCCTGCAGGGATTTAGTCAGCTTAACGAGTGAAGTCCCGTAGGGGTCGTTGGGGTGAGCTAACACTACTATTCCGCCAGCGTTTCTCAGCAGATTCGAAGCCTCTTCGATGTAAAGGGGATATTTGGGAACGTTGCATTTCACCAGATACTTGTCGAAGGCTTCTTGCCTGTTTCGGACAACGTTCTTTTTCACCAGATAGTCTGCTATGTGGGGTCTTCCTAGCACGCCATCGGCAGAGTTTTGGATTTTGGTTAGATCATTTTTTGTTAAGTTTTTGAGTCCTTCTTTTTCGAATTCTGTGTTGAGTTTTTCTAGGATTTTTGCGGCGCGTTCTTCACGGTATTTCTCGATTTGTTGAAGTTTTTTCTTTAATGCTTTATTGTTTATGTCGAATCGGTAACCTAACAAATCTAAGGACACTAATTTGCCATTGTGAAAGTTGGGGTGCGAAAAGGATATGTTTAGCTCAACCCCGCTAATGTAGTGGATTCCATATTTTTGTGCCAAGGTCATGGCTTGTTTTTGGCAGCCAATTGTGTCATGGTCTGTAATCGACATTAACCCAATGTTTCTGGCTTTAGCTTCTTCGATGATCTCTTCAACAGACAAGTTTCCATCAGAGCAAGTTTTTGAGTGAATATGCAAATCGATTATCATGAAACTGGGTCCATTATCTGACTTCTTTCCCGATTATGTACCAGTCTTCCGGGTTGTCAAGTTCGGTGTCAACTGTCAAGTGGATTATCTTAAGATGCGGATGCCACTGCTTCAGGTCATCCAAGTCGACGGGATCAAACTTTTTCTTGTTGTTAAGGTAGGCTTCTTTGGTCAAGGCGTTCGATTCGTAATTCTGTTTGGTTCTCCGCAAAATTCTTGCAATGGACGCGTCTTCAGAGCAGCTGGTCTGTAGTATGACAAAAGGTATTTTGTTTTTTGCGGCAATCTCAGCGGCGCGTCTGCGTAGTTTCTGGGTTACAAAAGTGGCATCTAATATTACGCCTTTGCCTTTCTGTGCAAGATTTTCTGCTTGTCGAAACATTTCATCATAGACAAGCTCTCGTTTGTTCATGTTTCCTGCAACTGTGGCGTCAAAGATATCTTCATTTTTGAGAACTTCCAGTCGAATCAAGTCGGTTCTGAGAATTGGGTATCCCTTGATTTTCGAGATTTCCTGTGACGTTTCTGTTTTCCAAGTTCCTGGAAGTCCACATGTGATTAATAGAATGTCGGGGCTTAACTCAGCTTCAACAAATTCGGCGAAAGGTTCCCGCAATTAGGTGCACCCCTGTTTCTCGGATTTAAGTTGAAACAAGAAAAAAATAAACCTTTGCATGAAGGAATAAACGAGTGCCAATCGGTGTTGCTGTGTGTATGTTATAGCTTCGCATGGTTTTTTGGAACCACTGTTTTTATAAATGAATTCCAAGATTTCACTTTGACGAAATATGGAAAAAACTAATGCCAGAACATTAGGTTTCGGCTTCGTTCTGGTAGGCTTGTTGGTCCTTCTTCATCATCTCCTAATTAGTGGAAGATTCTTCGATCTAGGGGACATCCTTCACCACGAATTCTTCGAAGCAATATTCTTCACGGCAGGGCTAGTGCTTCTACTAACAGCTAGACCAAAACAGAAGTGACTACTCTATAATAGAGACATGGCAGTTCATTTCTTCAAAGATGTTATTGGGAAAGAATCTCATCCCAAGAATTTTTCAGAAAAGTACTGTTTAGTTAAGCTGTAACTTGTTAAGTATTGTTGTTTTTAGTTCTAAAATAACCCTGTTGAGAAACAAGAAGAGTCTTATTTTGTCCTTATTTTAATCTATAATAAATTAATTGTATATAAAAAGTCAAAAAAATCAAAAAGTGAAGGATTTATCCATCGTTTAGTAAGTGCGCGCGCAAAAGTGTAGAATGGTGCATATCTATCTCTGTAAAATTTGTAATAGTTCTGGAGGATATTTTGATAGTTGATTTGTATTAGAGAGAAAGGATTTTTCCTGTAACACAGATTATGGGAATGATTTTTATTTCACAAGATTTTTGGTGTGCTTTAAACAAGTTATTATGGTGGTCTTAAGTAAACATGAAGCTTTGCTTTTGAGACCTCTATCTCTATTCCTCTGCTTGTGCAACATTCGCTTCCCTTACCCAAAGCTGAAATAGCCAGAGTATTCCGAATGGCAGTCCTTGCACCAAGTATTTCCTTAGCAGCCTCCTTAGTCAATTCAATTTCAAGATGAGTCACTTCCCACTCATGCATGCATGCAAACTCTGAAACTCGCTCAATTTTTGAGAGGAAAAAATGAAATCTTTGAACCGATATCAATTTAGTTATGATGCGTACGCATAACATACGGTAACACACTCTTATTATAAGAATTATCAGAACTAATCGTAACTTGTGCCATTTTCGATTTGAATCATTCTTCAAAAGAAAAAAGGAAGGGCAGTTTTCGAGTCCTAATATTCTGGAGTCATTCCTCCGTATCCACCAGGTGGCATCCCGCCTGGACCACCAGGAGGCATAGGCGGGGCTCTCGTCTTTCCAGCAGCGATGATGTCATCGATTTTCAGTATCATGGTGGCGGCTTCGGTAGCCGATTTGATGACCTGTTTTTTGACGGCTAAGGGTTCGTAAACTT
>SMTZ1_10004781_pt1 | contig 15894 bp, 13 predicted proteins | sample DeeMarSWOR136_30_FD_25667 | JGI IMG/M metagenome (IMG submission 25667)
GAGCGATATAAGGTACAATCTAAATTTCGAAGAATTGCTGAGCTTGTACGGATGCCTAGGGAAACAGAAGTTTCTGTGCTGGTGGGTAACTTTAGAGAAATTCTTTTGAAAGCCCCTTCCTCAGATTTGAATATTTTTGGTTTCCCCAAGCAAATAGGCTGGAATACCATGGTTGATGAAATTGCTGTTTTGACTCACACTTCCTGTCTCTTCGTCAAGGACTCAGGAGAAGAGAGTGCCTATGCGTAAGTGGCGTGGATAGGTTGGTATTTCTGATGAATTAGAAATCTATAATTTTTAATAAGCTCATAGGTTAATTGTTTGCTTTGAAAACCCCGTGCTTTGCACGGGGTCGCAAAAGGAAACATAAGCACTTTCGTGCTTCCTTTGTTTCACCCGCCCGGGTAAAACAAAGCCACCTGTTTCACGGGTGGTAGTTTACTTCTAAGGGCTTAGTAGTAGTAGGGGGGTGAAGTTATGTTAGAGATTGCACAAAACTGGTGGGTGTGGATTCGGTTATGTGGTGTTTTGGCTACAGCCTTACTAGTAGGTTTTATTATCCATTATATGTTCTTTCTTATACTTGAACGGCTCACCAAGCATACCCAAAATACTTTTGATGATTCCTTGATTAAGTATTGTCGTAAACCATCACGTCTGATTGTTCTCCTCATAGCAGTCAGCTTTATCCTCCCACTGCTTAATTTACCCCCGAAAATTCTTGAACTTCTGAAGCATATTATTAGTCTCTGTTTTATCGCTTCAGTAGCATGGTTACTCATTCAAATGTCATTTGCCCTTGAAGATGTTATTTTAAGACGATATGAAATTGATATCAAAGATAATCTTCAAGCCAGAAAGATTCGTACTCAACTTCAGGTATTCAAAAGAATAGTGATGGTTGTTATCGGTATAATAGCCCTTGGGGCAATGCTGATGACTTTTGATAAGGTTCGCCAACTTGGCACCAGTATTCTAGCTTCAGCAGGAATTGTAGGTATTATTGTTGGAATGGCTGCACAGCGTACCATTACTACTTTCCTGGCTGGTATTCAGATTGCTGTCACTCAACCCATCCGAGTAGATGATGTAGTGATAGTAGAGAATGAATGGGGGAGGATTGAGGAGATAACCTTAACCTATGTTGTGGTGAGGATTTGGGATTTGAGACGTTTGGTCTTGCCCATAACCTACTTTATTGAAAAACCCTTTCAGAATTGGACAAGAGTGACAGCTGATCTTTTAGGCACTGTTTTTCTCTATGTTGACTACACCGTGCCAATTCAGGCAATAAGGGATGAACTCCATCGCATTCTGAAAAACTTAGATCACTGGGATGGGAAAGTCTGGGGACTGCAGGTAACCAACTCCAATGAGCGCACGGTGGAATTACGGGCACTGATGAGTGCTCCTGATGCACCGACAGCCTGGAATCTGCGTTGTGAGGTAAGGGAGAAGCTCATAGAGTTTATCCAAAAGAATTATCCCGATGGGCTTCCTAAGGTGAGAGCAGAACTCAAGGATTTTAGAAAAGATGAAATTGCACTTCAGCCGTCTAAGTAAAACATTTCCTTGAATAGAGTGGTGGAGAGTGAATATGTCTTATAATTTAGAGCATCGAACTACTAGAAAGATTACTACAGGCACAAATAAAATACTTGGATCAACAATAGAGAAAGACGGTGTCAATTTTGCTTTTTTTTCTCAATATGCACAAGAAGTCTTTCTTCTGCTTTTTGACACTCCTCATGGTGAACCTACAGATATCATTAAAATTGAGAACCGCTCAGAAGATATGTGGCATGTGTGTGTTCATGGAATCAAGGATGGCCAACTCTATGGTTACAAGATAAGAGGGGAGTATAATCCAGCTGCTGGCATGAGGTTTAATGAACACAAACTGCTTATTGATCCCTATGCCAAAGCCCTGATAGGAAAAGCAAGAAATCTAGATAACCTACTGCTTGCTTATGATGCAAATTCACTAGAGAAAGATCTCAAAGAAGATGAGAGAGACAGCACAAGAGTTGTTCCTAAGTCAATTGTAATTGACGATGCCTTTGACTGGCAGGATGATAAGAGGTTGAACATTCCTCTTGAAGAGTTAATTATTTACGAGGTACATGTTAAGGGATTTACTGCTCACCCTTCATCTGCTGTTAAACACCCTGGTACTTATTTAGGCTTTATTGAAAAAATACCCTATTTGAAGAAGCTCGGGATCAATGCGGTTGAGCTGCTCCCCATCCATGAGTGAAAGAGTTCAAGACCTTGGTACGTGAACTCCACAAAGCAGAAATTGAGGTGATACTGGATGGAGTGTATAACCACTCTGGTGAAGGCAATGAGCTTGGACCAACGATATGTTTCAAGGGTATTGATAATCCTACCTACTATGTACTAAAAGGCTCGCAAGAGCAGCCCTATCGTTACTATCTTGATGATACAGGCTGCGGTAACACTCTCAATATAGAAAACCCTATAATGATGCGCCTGGTGATTGATTCGCTTCGCTACTGGGCTGAGGTGATGCATGTGGATGGCTTCAGATTTGATCTCGCATCGATTTTAGCACGAGTTAAAGGTGGATTCAGCAATCAATCTGCCTTTTTTGAAGCTGTTTCGAACGATCCTATTTTAAGTAGGGTAAAGATGATTGCTGAACCATGGGACCTTGCCACCTACCAAGTTGGCAATTTTCCCATGGGATGGTCAGAGTGGAATGGTAGATTCAGAGACACAGTAAGGCGATTTCTAAAAGCTGATGCTGGGCAGGTGAGAGAGTTAGGATGGAGGCTTACAGGTTCGGCAGACCTCTATGGAGATGATGGGAGATCACCCTATAACAGTGTCAATTTTATCACTTGTCATGATGGATTTACTCTGAATGATTTATATTCCTATAATCAGAAGCACAATGAGGCAAACCTTGAAGATAATAAAGACGGCACCGATGATAACAACTCGTGGAATTGTGGTGTTGAGGGGGAAACAGATAATTCTAAAATAATACAGCTTAGGAGACAAATGATAAAGAATGCACTCTGCTGCCTCTTTTTTTCTCTAGGCACACCCATGCTGCTTGGCGGAGATGAGCTGATGCGAACACAGAAAGGCAATAACAATTGCTATTGTCAGGATAATGAAATTAGTTGGTTTAACTGGGATTTGCTGAAGCAGAATGCTGATATACTAGAATTTTCTAAGAGAGCGATTGCCTTTCGAAAAAGATACACAATTGTGCAAGAAAGAAAGTTTCTCTCAGGAAAAGATATGGATGGCGATAGTGTGCCTGATATTGCCTGGTTTGGAGAAGATGGTAAGGAACTTAATTGGAACAATCCTGAGCTGAGAGTGTTATGCTATCAACTCGATGGAAGTGAAAAACCTTCAGAGCTTGGAAATTACCATTTGTTTTTTATCCTCAACGCAGATTTTAATCCCCATACTATCAAACTTCCTCAGTATGAAGGCATGAGCTGGTACAGGGTGGTTGATACCAGTCTTAAGAGTGGAGATGACTTCCTTCCACCAGAAAAAGAGGTGGTACTTAATCCACCTGATAACTATCAGGCAAGTCCCAGAAGTGTTATCGTGCTTCTTGGAAAAGAGAAAGCAGATTAATACAATTTATAAAGTTACTCTTTTACATAAGGAGGTGTTACACGATGGCGATAAGGACGAAAAGATTGAGGAGCGTAAGAGAAGGTAAAAAGCCAACAAAAAAGAGGTGTAATTTCACACTATATGCTCCTGAAGCAAGCACTGTTTATGTGGTAGGTGATTTTAATGGTTGGAATCAACACTCCCATCCCCTGAAAAAAGATTCCAAAGGAACCTGGAAAACTAGCATTACTCTTACGCCAGGTAGATATGAGTATCGTTTTCTGGTAGATAGGGAGTGGTGCAATGATCCCCATTGCATAACGTTTGTCCCTAATACCTTCGGTAGTGAAAACTGTATCATAACAGTTAAATAAGAATAAAAAGAGGTAATTCTGATGAGGGAGAAATTGTTGAAATGTTAGGAGACAAAGCCAAATATTTATTAGATTAGAACACAAGTGTTCCACCATTCCAAAAGGAAAATCTCCACCTCCCGGGGGTTGATTTTGTTGAGAGGGTATTTGCTCTTTCGGACAGACCTACCAGTTTGATACCTGCGTAATGAAAATTTTAAAAAGGATGGTGTTGATTACCATACATCAGCAGATTTAACAGGACAGGCAAATTATCTGGGGGTGTTACCATAGAGGCGGATATTGTAAAACAGAAGCAACCAACGAATAATGGGGGCTACCTTGCTCTCAAATTTGGTGAGACTTATCCTCTAGTTTATGAAAAATTGGCTTCTGATCATCCAGTCGATTTAACTCGATACCAGGTAGCTAACTGCTACATGGGAGGGGTTGAATTAATTATCTCTGGTGGCCCTTCAGGGAAGGATGACTTGCATCAGGCAGTTAAAACTGCAGTGACTAACAAACGTGTGCGGAGAGCTTAAAAGGAGCTTGAAAAAGTCTCTCAATATGATGCTATTACTGACACAGTAAGATGAGAATATAAAAGATTTGACACAGAGAAGTGGAGGGTAGAAGCAGGTTTAGAGAAATGAGGGCAGGTTAGTAATTGTTTTTATTAGGATTAGACAAAATAGTAAACTAGCCTAAAATACTATGTTTTTTCCGTAAAAATACTATATTGTTCCCATTTACTCACAATAGAAATTACTATATTTATTCCTGAGAAAAACCAATATTCATAGTGAATATGGTGAGAGCAAAGGTTTAACCCATAGTGAGGAGGATAGAAAAATAGAATAATTATCACTATTTGCAATCCGACGTTCCACAAGGAAGGCTGTAATTGGAGCAGTCAAAACCATCGGTGAGGTAGCCAGGGTATTTTCACTTCAAGGTCTTATTCCGAATCAACATCGAGCACAGGTGTAGATACTTTCATCTCTTTTTATGAGCCAGATGAAAACCTTAAAAATGAAAGTACAGTGGATCAAGAATTCTTAATGACTATTTCAGTAAAACAAACCAAGAAAAAGTTAGGTGCCGTTTCACTACTATAAGAAGAAAGGAGGGATGATCTATGACTGAAAGATTTGCAAAACCAAGATGGAAATTGTTGGCGGTGATCAGCGTAGCGTTTATTATCTTGGTTATAGTCTGTACTAAGACACCTGGAGAGAAGATGTCAAGTTATTCACCCGTTGTCATCAAGGAAAGTTTTCAAGACATCATGGCACGAATGAAAGCAGCGAAACCACAAGTAATGAAAAGGCAGATGGATCTGCTCAATGAACGCTATGACCTTAGCAACCGCCCTGCTGAGGGGGTAACCATGTCCCGTGGAAAGCCCATACAGGAAGGCGTGAGGGTTAAACTTCCTAAGGGCATGACCTGGGAAAGGTTAGTTGCAATGAGCCCCGAAGAGATCAAAGATAAGGATCTGTTTCCGGCAGGTTTCATGCCACTTCCCCACCCAAACCACCCAGAAGGTGGTATGGTCTTTCCCACATTCCACATAGAAGAAATCAAAGCACAGGAAGGACGTGACCTTACCCGTTTCGATCTGGATTTTGATTTACCTGACCACTTCTTACCTGAGTTCCCCGCACCCATATATCTTACTACCCGACCCGACCTCGGTGATGTCTCCCAGGGCAAAGTGGTAACTATTGACAACTACTATGAGCTTTTTAATGGGATACTCAATCCCAAACAGCTTGAGGGCCTAAGGTTGTTGGTGACTCCCTTCCCGCAACAGCAGTTCAACCAAACCGAAGATCGACGCTCAGAACGGCCAAGCCGTGGTGTTACCTGTTTTGACTGTCATTCGAACGGTCATACCAATGGCTCGACCCACCTTGTAGGTGACATCCGTCCACAGGAGCTTCGCCACCGCCTGGATACCCCACCCCTGCGTGGAGTAAATATTCAGCGGTTGTTTGGCTCACAGCGAGCCTTGAAAAGTGTAGAGGATTTTACTGAATTTGAGCAACGGGCTGCTTACTTCGACGGCGATCCGGTGATTGCAACCAAGAAGGGTGTCAACATCCTGGAACGAGGCAGTCAGGTACACTTCATGGCGGAGTTTGAGGCGCTCCTCGATTTCCCTCCTGCTCCCAAGTTAGACCTTTACGGAAAACTGCTCACCAAGAAGGCCACTGAATCTGAGATGAGGGGGCAGGCAGTGTTCTTTGGTAAAGCAAAGTGCGCGATGTGTCATCCGGCTCCCTACTACACTGACAATCTCATGTATAATCTGAAGGTAGAGCGTTTTTACAAGCCTCGTATGATCAACGGGCGTATGGCCAGTGCCGATGGTCCCATTAAGACCTTCCCCTTGCGTGGTATCAAGGATTCGCCACCCTACCTGCACGATGGGAGGCTGCTCACACTAGATGACACAATTGAGTTTTTCAGTCTTATTCTCGATCTTAAGCTTACTGAACAAGAGAAGAAGGATCTTGTAGCATTTATTCGACAGCTCTAGACCGTGGCAATAAGAGGGGTCAGAAACATTGAAAAGGCGAAACGGCACCTAATACATTTGACTATAAGACAAAATAAGATATTTGACTTAATGACTTTCTATGGTAAAAAACGTGCTTGTGCTGATGGGACAAGGAGGTGTTAAGTAATGGCAACAAAGAAAAGACAATCAGAAGGAATAAAAGAAAACACAAAGAAAACACTTAAGAGGGTTAATTTCACGCTGTTTGCTCAAGAAGCCCAAAATGTTTATGTGGCAGGTAATTTTAATGGTTGGGATACACACTCCCATCCTTTGAAAAAAGAATCCAAGGGAATGTGGAAGATCAGCATTAACCTGGAGCCAGGAAGATATGAGTATCGTTACCTGGTGGATGGAGAATGGCAAAATGATCCAAATTGCACTACCTTTGCCGCTAACACCTTTGGTAGTGAGAATTGCGTTATATATTTAAAATAAAATTAATTGCCTATACTCAAAACTAATTAGGTCTAACCTGCTATCAGCATCAATTTCTATGAGACTCCATAGGTTCTTTTGATTTATAAATAGCAATAATTTTTCCTATCTGTTTATCTTTTTGCACTGTATAAAAAGATTTTTTGATTTTTAGTATAGAGAAAGCTTTAGTATGATACAGAAAATTTTTGTTATAGTACTACATATTATACAAGCAGGATATCAGTTTAAAACCCAATGATTTAAAGTAAAATGTCTTCCGGTCAAAGATCCATTCCCGAAATCATAGACGGACTTCCTACTATTTGTGGATTTGATGCACGGGTAGTTGAAGCTACAACTAGTGCTAAACCTGTATTTAAGCTCACAACTAACATTTCACTGAATAAAGTACAATCGGCATTTATCATCGCCCTCCACATGCATCAGCCCACCATCCCCGCTGGTGGAAACGAACTCTCCACTGCTGCTCTCATTAATAACCTGCAGCATATGTCCAATAGTACCAGTGATGAGGACAAATACAATGTCTCTATGTTTGCCTGGTGCTATAGTCGCATAGCTGACTTTATCCGAGAATTGGTGGATCAGGGAAAGAACCCTCGGGTTATGTTAGATTATTCAGGTAACCTCCTCTGGGGATTGCGACAGATGGGAAAGGGGGATATTTTAGAAAACCTGAAGACTATTACCTCTGATGACAACTACTCACCCTATGTGGAGTGGTTGGGAACTATGTGGGGTCATGCAGTTGTTTCTTCTACACCTATCCCTGATTTCAAACTCCACATACGTGCCTGGCAGCATCACTTTGCCGCTATCTTTGGGTGGGAAGCCTTACGTCGGGTAAGGGGATTTTCTCCTCCTGAGATGCATCTACCCAACCACCCTGATGTCTGTTACGAGTATGTCAAGGCACTGAAAGAGTGTGGGTATAAGTGGTTATTAGTTCAGGAGCACACCGTGGAAAACTTAGATGGTTCTTCTTTGTCACGCCAGCATCTTCCCCATAAATTGGTAGCCAGGAATTCAAAAGGGGAGACGGAATCTATCACAGTCCTCATCAAGACCCAGGGGGCGGATACTAAAATAGTAGCTCAGATGCAGCCTTTCTATGAAGCACGTGGGTTAAGTAAAATTGATTTTAGTGGGGTTACCATCCCTCCCTTGGTAACTCAAATAAGTGATGGTGAAAACGGTGGAGTGATGATGAATGAGTTCCCCCAGGGGTTTAAGAATGTCTTTAATCAGATAGGAAGAGAAGGAGTAGTGAGCATAAATGGTACGGAATATCTTGAGCTAATCGAAGCAGCTGGATGCACACCAGATAACTATATTCCTATTCAAGCGATCAATCAGCATTTAGTGTGGGAGAGAATGAAAAAAAGTGACAAGAGAAATATAGATGAGGTGATCGAGGAGATAAAAAAAGAGAATTACACTTTCCACATGGATGGGGGGAGCTGGACTAATAATCTCAGTTGGGTTAAGGGGTATGAGAAGGTCTTGGATCCTCTCAATAAGCTGAGTGTCTTATTTCACGAGAGGCTTGATAATCAATCAACTAAGAAGAATAGCTTTAACTATCGCAACGCCTTGCTCCACCTTTTAATTTCTCAAACCAGCTGTTTCAGGTATTGGGGTCGGGGGATCTGGACTGATTATGCTCAAGAGATATGCCGAAGAGGCACAGAACTCATCACTAAAAACTTCTATTCATCTTTTTAATCTTACAATCTTTATTGCTTTTACAGAACCAATAGCTTTTCATTTCATTAGTTACTTAAGATCATTATTTCACAAATCTTAAAGATCTTCATCTTGAGGAATGTCAACTCGATAAACTCTGGAGCTTTGTAAAAAAGGAGAAAAATCTTACACCCTTAGAGAAGATCCTCACTCACTATGGTGATTTCTGGGTGTGGTCAGGTTTTGATCCTGTATCTAAGATATTGCTAGCCTTCGTGGTTGGTAAAAGAACTAAGATTAATGCTTATATAAACTGGCAAAAAAGATATCTCATATTACTGATGGGGTTATACCATTTTTTACCAGCGATGAGTTGAAACACTATAAAGATACCAGTCCCAGCTGAGGAGTGGGGTGAAGAACCTGAGGACCCGATGATTGAGTAGCCCCTTATGTATTGAACATTTGTTATCTGCATAGGTTGCATATGGTTAAGAAGGGTATTTTTTTGTTTCTGATCTCATTAAACCTAGGGATTTTTGGATACCTAATTGGCCTTTCCCTGATTCAATCTCTTGTTATAGCTATTTTCTTCCTCTCAATCTTGGGAACACTCTTTTTCTGGGATTTTAAATTGAGTTTCGTGTTTATGGGAAGCTGTGTGCTTATTCTCATCCGCGCAGTAAATCTTGAAAATTTTATTAAGTTTGCTTCTCTGGATGTTATTCTCTTCCTCATTGCCATGATGATTATCGTAGGTATGATGAAAGATGCAGGGTTGTTTCACTTGTTGGTAACGGTATTCTGTAAAATGAGGAAGTTAAACGGAACTGCGTTATTTATAGTTATGATGGTGTTCTCTGCAGCGCTATCAGGACTGATGGGTGAAGTAAGTTCAATAATTGTGATGACAACCGTTATCTTCGACCTCTGTAGGATTCTCAACATAACCCCTGTCCCGTTAGTGATATCTTCAGTTATAGCTACCAATATCGGGTCTGCCTCAACTGTTCTGGGTAATCCTATTGGTATATTTATCGCTGCGCGTAGTGGTCTTTCATTCGAAGATTTTATACTCCGTGCACTACCTCTATCCATAATTACTCTCATTGTAATAATCTTTGTCCTTTGTATATGGTATAGAAGTTATATCAGGGAAATTTCTTCTCGCATAAAGGCATGTCACGCCAATCAAAGCATGGCATCACTTTCTACAACAATTTCTGACACAAAGGTAGAGATGAGTATATTTATATTTGTTTTAACCGTCTTATTTATTGCCTTACATAAGAGACTTGAAATGATTTTTGGTCTTGAGGAAAATAACTTGTTAATTATGCTACCTGTTTTTTTTGCAGGTATCGTTATGCTCTATCGTCATGAGAGAGCACGGTACTATATTGAGCAGGAAGTTGAGTGGAACTCACTACTATTTTTTATGTTTTTGTTCGCTCAGGCAGGGGTTATGCAATCATCAGGTGTAGCGAGTACCATAGCAGCAAGAATTATTGAGAACATAGGCAATCATCCAAAGATTCTATCAGGGGTCATTCTGTTCTCAAGTGGTGTTCTATCAAGCGTGCTTGATAATGTGGTAGTGGTTTCGTCATATGTGCCAGTGGTACAAAGCTTACACACCTTGCATGTGAAACTGACACCTCTATGGTGGGCACTGCTTTTTGGTGCGTGCTATGGAGGTAATATTACCTTGATAGGATCAACCGCTAATATAATTGCCCTTGGGTTACTGGAAAAAGAACAGAACATCAAAATAGGCTTTTACAGTTGGCTAAAGGTAGGAACAGTTGTAGGCTTCCTCAGTATTATAATCTCACTTTTAGCCATTATTGCTATTCCACATTTTTCGTGGAGATAAGGTACTCTCTTTGTTCTGATCTTTTTTTAAATGATGTGTTGGAGGAAATTTTAGTTAAAGGGAAAATAGTTTTTGACTTAATATTTTATATGATGTGAGTATAAATTAATTAAAGATTTTTGAGAAGGAGACCAGACATGTTTGTGCAACAATTTTTTTTTAAAGGAATAGCCCATAGCTCATACCTACTTGGGGGAACAACTACCTGTGCCATTGTTGACCCTCGTCGTGATGTCCAAATCTATATCGATGCGGCAGAAGATATGGGTATGACCATTACCCACATACTGGAAACGCATCTGCATGCCGATTTTATCTCTGGTCATCTCGACTTAGCAGAAAAGACAGGAGCGCTAGTTTACGCACCCAAAAAGGGGAAATGCAAGTTTAAACACAAGTCGCTCTCTGAGGGTGATAGTTTCCAGATAGAGGATATGATGATCAAAGTGTTGGAAACGCCTGGACATACTCCTGAGCACATCAGCTATGTGGTAACAGACCGTGCCCGCGGCAGCGATCCTGTTGCTGTATTTTGTGGTGATACTCTTTTTGTGGGTGATGTAGGACGTCCAGACCTCTTTCCCGGAATAGCTAAGAAACTAGCATCTCAGCTTTACAACAGCCTGCATGAAAAATTGCTTAAGCTTCCCGACTTTTGTGAGGTGTATCCCGCTCATGGAGCTGGCTCACTCTGTGGGAGGGCAATGGGAGCTAAGAGAACGAGCACTATTGGCTATGAACGAAAATACAATGCTGCTCTTGCGATAACGGATAGGGAACAATTTATAGCATCCCTCACCACCAACATGCCTCCTGCCCCTGATCATTTTAGCCGCTGCAGCGCGATCAATGGCAAAGGTCCTACCTTAGTGACAAAACTTCCGGTACTGGAGAGGTTAGAGCCACATGCATTTAAAAAGCAATCCAAACGAAAAAATACCATTGTGCTTGACATACGGAGTTATGAGGCATTCGGTGGCCAGCATGTTCCTGGGGCTTACCATATTGATTTTGGGAGTAATTTTGCCACCTTTGCGGGATGGATGCTACCTCCGGATAGGAACATTCTGCTGGTAGTGAACTCATTTACTCAGGCACAGGAAGCCATTGTCTGGCTGCAACGGGTAGGGCTAGACCGCGCAATTGGCTACCTTGACGGTGGAATGTTTGCCTGGGCAAAAGCAGGACTATCGACAGGGCATGTTCCTCAACTCTCTGCTGAGGAACTTTATAAAATGACAGGTGGTAAAGAGAAGATGACCCTTATTGACGTACGTGCTCCCCGTGAATATGAGGGTAATCACATTAAAGGAGCTCTAAATATTCCTTTTCCAGATTTGAGAACACGATACAAGGAAATCGATAGGAAGGTTCCAGTCGTGTTGATCTGCGGTATGGGGCATCGGTCAAGCTTGAGCACCAGTATTCTCAAACAGAAGGGATTTGCCACAGTGATAAATGTAGCGGGAGGAATGACAGGTTATAGTGCAGCAGGGTATGCTGCTGAATGTCCGGTGTGTGTAGCACCACACGTTCCGACTTTTCTAGGAAAGTAATCCGGCTAGTTGAGAATATATAATTTCCCTATAGGTGTCAAAAGAGGAGTAAATCATTGGATTGGCTCTACATGGAACGTTGGTCTCCATATGTAGTAGGGATTGGAATAGGTATTTTGAATTGCATTGCCTTTCTCTTGTCTGATAAGTATATTGGGTGCTCAACTGCATATTCACGGACAAGCGGTATGATTGAAAAGTTATTTCGAGGAGATAAGGTGAAAGAAAAACCCTACTACAAGAAGTTTCCCCCTGTAGTTGAATGGGAGTGGATGCTTGTACTGGGGATTATTGGAGGAGCGTTTATCTCGGCAAAACTTTCAGGGCAATTTCAGCTGATGTGGGTACCACCCCTCTGGGCTACCGTTTTTGGTGAAAGTGCTTTGAGGCGTTTTGTTGGTGCTCTCATTGGTGGAATCCTCATGGGACTGGGAGCACGGTGGGCAGGGGGGTGTACCAGTGGCCACGGCATAAGCGGAACTATGCAACTTGCTATCAGCAGCTGGCTCGCTGCATGCTGTTTTTTCATCGGTGGCATCGCTACCGCAATGCTGATCTTCAAAGTGATTGCCTGATTAGGAGTGCAATAAATGCTTACAATACTCCATGAGAAAAAGAAGATGCAATTAGTTATCGGCTTTTTTACTGGTATCATTTTTGGCTTTTTGCTCCACAAGGGTGGGGTTACGCGATATGATATCATTGTTGGTCAATTGCTCTTAATGGATTTTACTGTTATTAAAGTAATGCTTTCAGCAGTAGTAACAGGAATGATTGGAATATACTTTCTCAAAAGTATAGGTGCGGTGGCCTCGCACCTAAAACCCGGGTCTTTTGGTTCTACTGTTGTAGGTGGACTCATTTTTGGTGTAGGATTTGGAGTGCTCGGTTACTGTCCTGGTACCTTAGCTGGAGCACTTGGACAGGGGTCACTTAATGCACTTTTTGGTGGACTTATAGGAGTTCTTATTGGTACAGGTTTATTTGCAACATTCTATCCGAAACTAGACAAGCGCATTCTTAACAAGGGTGATTTTGGTGAAATTACCTGGCCACAGTTATTAAAGGTTAATCCGTGGGTACTTATAATTTCCCTTTCTCTGTGGATTGTGGCTTTGTTCTGGTGGATTGAAAAATCTGGACTCTAATTGATAAACCCTCTGTGATTTTTAAAAAAGCATTTTCTGGACTTAAATAGGTTCTAACTTTTCCTAAAATTTAATTTTAAAAAGGAGGTGGATGTATCATGCAGTGGTCTTATAACTTCGGTAAGATATTTGGAATAAATTTTCGCATTCACGTGACGTTTCTGCTACTCCTCTTATTCATCTTCATTTCCGGATTATTCCAAAGGGGTTTTGAAGAAGCGCTAACATCAGTGCTTTTCATCTGTGCAGTCTTTGCCTGTGTTCTGATTCATGAAATCGGTCACAGTCTGATAGCGCGTCGTTACGGCAAAGAGGCAAAAAGTATTACCCTGCTCCCCATTGGTGGTGTTGCCACCATGGAAGAAATGCCTGAGAAGCCATCTCAGGAGATTGCGATGTCCATTGTGGGACCCTTCATTAATCTGGTAATTGCTGCCATCCTTTACCTGTTCGTTGGGGCATGGGCGGGAGTTGGCGTACCCAATTTGTATCCTGATTCGGTTGGTGGATTCTTTGCTGGGCTCATTGGGGTGAATATCATACTCGCAATTTTTAACCTGATTCCTGCTTTCCCCATGGACGGGGGCAGAGTATTGCGGGGATTTCTTGCGTTGAATATGGACTATGTGAAAGCTACCTCTATAGCTGTCTTTATAGGACAGGGGGTGGCGCTCTTCTTCATCTTCTTTGGGTTATTTTTCAACTGGTGGCTCGCCTTAATTGGCTTATTTCTCTACATGGGTGCGGGTAGTGAAAACCAGCATGTAATGCTCCGTTCCGTTCTCCACCAGGTTCGGGTCAGCGAGGCAATGACAACCGACTTTCGCAGCGTGCGACCGGATGAAACCCTCTCGAGAGCGCTGGAACATGTCTATCACGGCTGCCAGGAAGATTTCCCAGTAGTAGGTGAAAAGGGTATCGAGGGAATCTTGACCCATAATCGGATTATTTCCGCTATCCATGAGAGAGGCACTGAGGTTCCGGTATCAGAGGTGATGGATCGCAACTTTGTTTCCGTAGATTCACGAACCCTCCTTGACGAGGTATACCATAAGCTTCTATCCCATAAAAAAACAGCTATGATTGTTCAGGATGGTGGCCAGTTGAAAGGGATGCTCTGTCTTAGAGGCATCAGTCGTTACTTGATGATTCAGAATGCTCTGAGAGGAAAGGAACTAGGAGGAATACCTTTAGAAGCCTGAGAAAGTATGAAATGCAATTGAAATGAGGTGGAAGAATCCATTTAAGTGAATGGCATAAGGCAAATAGTGAGTAATCTCTTATTTTTATTATAGAATAGGCTAAATAATGTCTGAATACCAACAATTCTTCTTATCAAGATAGTGGACAATTATCTTGTGAATGGGCGTTGATAAACTCCTCCAGATCTTTATTTATGATATTTGTGTGCAGGATAATACAGATGCCATTCGCTGTTAAGGATACTTTAACAGGAGAATAAATCAAAAACAGGGTTAGTATTGTCTTTAGCCTGGCTGCTGGAGCTTATGTTGATTACTGGAGAAAAAACTATTTCCAAATAATGAGCTCTATGGCTATTCAGTGCTTTTTCCTCTTTGGATTTTCTTGCAGCTATGCTAGGTATGTATTTCCTATCTATCATACCCGAGCCCCGGATGGCAAACGAAGAAAGAAAAATTGAATTTTTCAAATTAATCTTAAAACCATTTAAGGATGTTAATTTTAAAAACCTTATTATGTTTTTATGCTCATGGAATTTTGCTGTCAATCTCAGCCCAGATCAGGAATCTGTGTTGATAACATTTACTCAACATCTTTTAGGAGGTGAGTGATAATGCTGAGATTTATTAAGAAGAGATCAAAAACGATTGGTCAACCACCAGGTACCCTTGTTCATATAGGGGAGAAAAAAACTGAGAAGACAAGAATTACCATTATTGACTATGATGAACCTCACTTTGAAGAAAAAGAGGTGAGGGAGGTGGAAGAATGCTTTCCTTTTAGAGATAAACCGACCGTTACTTGGATCAACATAGATGGTCTTCACCAGGTTGAGATTATTGAGAAAATCGGAACACATTTTAATTTACACCCTCTTATTTTAGAAGATATTCTCAACACGGGACAGCGTCCTAAAGTAGAAGATTTTGATGACTATCTCTTTATCGTGTTGAAGATGCTCTACCAAAATGATAAGGATAATGAGATAAAAGCTGAACAGGTGAGTTTAATCATAGGCTCACAGTATGTCATATCTTTTCAAGAGAGGGAGGGTGATGTTTTTAATCCTATAAGGGATAGAATCAGAAATTCAAAGGGGCGTATTAGAAAGATGGGTGCAGATTACCTCGCCTACTCTTTAATCGATGCCATTGTTGATAGCTATTTCATGATACTTGAAAGACTTGGAGAAGAGATTGAAGATATGGAAGAGGAATACACAAATTAAAGGGAGAAATGATATTTTTACGCAAGTCAGTATGGCCCCTCAGAGAGGTGATCAGTGGATTAGAGAGGGGAGAATCCTCACTGATTAAAGAATCAACCGTAATATACCTCAGAGATGTGTATGATCATACCATCCAGGTGATTGATACCATAGAAACCTATCGTGATATAGTTTCCGGCATGGTGGATACCTATCTTTCAAGTATCAGCAATAGAATGAATGAGGTGA
>SMTZ1_10007689_pt1 | contig 15894 bp, 13 predicted proteins | sample DeeMarSWOR136_30_FD_25667 | JGI IMG/M metagenome (IMG submission 25667)
TTAATCATTTTGATGCTGTTGAAGAAGCATTATGCTTTGGCTGGATAGATAGTAAACTTAAAAGAATTGATGAAGAAAGATTCATTTTGAGATATTCTCCTCGTAAAGGAAAAAGTGTTTGGTCAAAGATTAATAAAGATACTGCTGAGAAAATGATTTTACTTGGTAAGATGACTAAAGCAGGGCTAGAAAAGATTAATTTAGCAAAAAAACAAGGATTATGGGATATAGCTTATACTAATTTAAAAAAAGAAAGATTACCCTCAGATTTAAAAAAAGCTCTTATGTCAAATAAAGACGCTTGGAAAAATTTTAAAAATTTTGCAAATAGCTATAGAAATATGTATATTGGCTGGGTGAATTTAGCAAAGACTGATATAACTAGGAAAAAAAGAATAAATGAAGTGGTAAAACGATCAATTGATAATAAAAAACCAGGTATTGAATAATATAAATAGAGAGATAGGATTGTATATTAAAACAATCCTAATATATATCTTAAAATTGGGAATGCATTTGAAAGTCGTTCAAGTATTCTTTCAAAGATTTCTATAAATGGTGAGTTGATTGCCTTAATCCTTGGTATTTCAACCTCATATTCTCCCCAACCGCTCTCATCATCATATGTATCTTTTGCTTTTACTTTCATAATATATGTCCCTTTCTCATCCCATGTATGATTAACTGTTACTTCTGAACCTGATGCATGAGGTCCAATCCAATCTTCTATTGTTCCATCATCCCAGTCGATATAATAATAGACATCATCTCCTTCGTCATCCTCTGTGAAAATTGTATATGAATATTCTATTCCAGTTTTTCCTTTATTGGGACCATAGATTATAGGAGTTTCAGGTGGACTATTATCAACGACTACCTCATATGGATCTGACCAATCACTTTCAGCACCATATGTATCTAGTGCCTTTGCTTTAAGATAATAAACTCCTGGCGGCCATTCATGAATTATTTCAACTTTCTCACCAGAAGGATAGTAACCTGTTTCACTTGTCGCTCCGTCTCCATAGTCAATTATATATTTAACATCGTCTCCATCAGGGTCAGTTGTATAAACATATAAAGATTCATTTTCTTCAAAAATAATTGGTTTATTTGGTGGATGATTAGGTTCTACGCTTGTTATGAAATCCCAAACCGCTCCTGTATTATTAGCTCCATATTCATCCCAAGCTACAATTTTCCAGTAGTAATGTGTTTCATATTCCATTTGTCCAGGGTCATAGGTTGTACCAGTCTGATTTTCAGAAACGAGCACGTCAGGTGTTGAATCTTCTGGTTCAAAATAAACATTATAAGTTAGGTTGTCACCATCTGGGTCGATGCATGTCCAGCTTAGATCAGAGTTTATGTCCACATCTGTTTCTCCATCAGCGGGATCAGGGTCATTTGGTTCATTTGGTGGATTGTTATCCCTTGTCCAAAAATTCCAGGAATAATCTATAGTATTATAAGTACCATGGTTATCCCATGCGACAATCTTCCAATGATACACGGTATTAAAGCTTAATATTCCAGGGTCGTAGGTGGTATCAGATTGATTACTGGATACTTTAGGTGGTGGAATGCTTTCTCCAAAGTAAACATCATACGATACTGTATCGCCAGGATCTGGGTCACCTCCAGTCCATGAAAGGTCTGCATCGATATCAACATTAATCTCACCGTTTTCAGGATCAGGATTACTTGGTTCATTTGGTGGATTGTTTGGTCCCTCTACCGTGAAATTCCATATTGAACTTTCTGAAGAAGCATTTTTGTTGTCCCATGCAACAATCTTCCAATAATATTTTGTGTTAAAATTCATCGTTCCAGGTTCATAATATGTGTCGGATTGATTTGATATTATCTTAGGTGGTGAACTACTTGTACCAAAATACACATCGTATGTAACTGTATCAACAGGATTTGGGTCTCCTCCTGTCCATGAAAGATCTGCATCAGGATCTACGTACATTTCACCATCTGATGGTGATGGATTACTTGGTGTGTATGGTGGGAGATTTGGTGCCGGTGTAAATGATGAAAAAGCATATACTACTCCATCGAAACCAAAGGTTACACATGCAATATTTGGTATTCCGTCTCCACTTATGTCACCAAGTTGGATATGTATAACATCATCAGCAGTGCTATAATTCCAAAAACAGCTACCATTATTTCCATAAATCACATACACATATTGATCATCTGATCCTGCTATAACATCAAGCTGATTATCAAAATCAATATCTTCAACTGCAACGGTATTTACATCTCCGCCAGTTAAAAAGTTCCATAACTCATTTCCAGTTGAGCCATTATATGCATGAACCTTTTTATCATCGGTATTACCTGCAGCTATAAGATCAGATACTCCATCGTTGTTTACATCTCCATGTGCAAGACAATAATCTGCACAAGGTAGGAAAGGAGAAACTGTCCATAAATCATCATGTGAATCACCATCTACCATAATAAGTCTACCAGGGGTTGCACCCATCTTTGGGACACCTATTGCAACATCTAAAATATCATCATTATTAACATCAAAAACCTCAACATGTCGTGCATAATTTGTATTCTCACTGAATTCCCAAAGTGTGTCACCATTAGAACCATTAATGACAACCATCTTATTTCCAGACCAACCTATTGCAGCTACAACATCAAGTGGTCCAAAACCATCCATCTGTGCAAGTTCAACTTCCTGAACCTCTCCACCAAATCCACTCGACCATAGCTCAGATCCATCTGAACCATCTATAGCATATACACTATCATCATCACTTCCTGCAATAACATCACAGTATCCATCATCATTTAAATCAGTAGCTTTTAAACAATTTCGATAAATCTGACCCGTAGGAGTTGTAAACTGCCACATAACACTACCACTATTTCCATATAATGCAGTTACTGTTTCATCATATCCAGCAACTGCTACATCGATTTGTCCATTATTATCAAAATCACCTGTTGTTACTGAATATAAATTATCTGTGCCAGTCCAATTCCATAATTCGGTACCATCCTCACCATTGATGGCCCATGCTGTGTCATCAACTGAACAAACAGTGACAACATCCATAAATTGATCGCCATTTAGATTATCAATAGTTAAGGCATTACCATACTCACCAAAATCAAACTCCCATAGAAGAGGAGATTCCACTGTCTTTAATGCCCAAATCGATTTTGCAGGATCTGAACCGCTGAACTCTGCTCCTCCACCTGCTAAGGCATCCTTTATACCATCCCCATCAAAATCTGCACAACCAGCAGCTGCCATTGTGCCAGCTACTGAATAGTACCATGTTTTAGATCCATCACTTGCTTCGAGTATCTGAATTCTATCATAGGTTGCAGCGATTACGTTTAGATTACCATCGCCAGTCACATCACCAAAAGCAATATCCTTTGGATAACCATTTAGTTCTTCAGATACCCACATAGTAGTAGCACTATCGCCATCAAAAGCATAGATGTAATAGCTACCATAATCATTACCAACTATCAAATCAAGATCATCGTCTTCATCTATATCATATGAAAATAGATACATATCATAATTAGTTGGACTTCCAACTGGTCCGGTATTATATCCCCATTCTAAATTACCATTGCTGCCATTTCGAACAGCTACATAACCTGTACGATTCCCAAATATTGCTTCCAGATCACCATCATTATCTATATCTTCTATCATCACACCACCCTCAACGATCGGATCACTAACTGTCATGCTCCATATTGTGCTCCCATCAGTTCCATCTAAAACCCCAAGGTAGTTATTATATCCTGATAGGTATGCATGGCCATAAGCCACATCATCTATATTATCACCATTTACATCTCCTGTATCAACAGCATGTACGAATATACTACCTATATAAGCACTCCACAGCTCATTGCCATTTGAACCATTAATTGCATAAACATAATCGTCCCAACATGCCACTGCAACATCTGGATATTCATCTCCATCAAAATTACCAATAGCAACATCACCATTTGTATCGCCTGAAGAACCTGGTGTAAATGTCCAAATCGAACTTCCATCAGTACCATCGATAGCATGAACTTTTCCATCAGGAGAAGATGAACCTTTACTTGCTCCTGCAACAGCATCCATGACTCCATCATTATTTATGTCACCAATTGCCATAGATCGAATGCCATCATTAAGAGAATAGCTCCAAAGCATACTTCCATCTGACCCATCTATACCATATACTTTTGAAGGATCATCATAACCATCCATATCATACTCTGCGGCTATTACGTCCAATACCCCTTCTCCATTAAGTTGTGCTGTTTCAATATGTTTTATATATAAATATGAGTCATAAATCCAGATAGGTTCACCACCTAAACTACTAAATGATATATCTAGTGGGGAATTTTCTTCATTTTTTATAGAAGAAACGATGCCTACTGCCAAAATGAGTATAATTGTTGTTATAAGAACTTTAAAGCCTTTTATTTGAAAAATAAATTTTTTTCTCATAAATTTTTACCCTCAATTTACATTATATCAATCTATTGTAAAGTATTTAAATTTTTATTCATAATTATTATATTTTAAAATATAATATGAATTTTAATCAGTTATTACCACACAAATATAAAAATAATCTTATGGTAATTTTGTAATTATGTCAAAATATTTTAAATTAAACTCTTATTTTGTACAATTATCAATATTTATACGAAATCTTTAATAATGAATTTATTCTAAAGTGAATAAATGAAAGATTCTTTAAAAACAAAGGGAAAAAATAATGTTTTAGTAAGAAATCTAATTCAACAGGAAGAACTCAAACAAACCTTACCAGTTAGTAATTTATTAAAGATGGCTATAAAACGTTACCAATTTGACATTGTCGGATGGACTGGATATTGTATCGACAATAAAGGCCTAAATCAAAAAGCACTTCCAGTATATCATCAAAAACCATTAGAGGATTTACGGATAAGAGATAGAATCCTTTTACCTTTGCAGACTCAATCAATTAAAGAAGTATATGACTCTAAAAGTCATTATATTAGGCATCTTAATAAAGAGTATTTCAGAGATCAAGCTTTTTATGAGGCAATTCTAAAAAATCCAAGTAAATACAAAACAGATTTTGAAGATAATTTATTAAATGAAGAAATCGATAAATCTGCAAAGAAATATCTCAAAACAATAAAAAAAAGAAGGATTGATGAGGAAGCATTGATTATAAAGGCTCAATTTTTAGGTAGAAGAAGTGCTTATTTATCTTCATCTGGACCTACTTCATGGCATGAAATTGAACAATGTGAAGCTGAGTTGACATACTTTAAAAAAGAAGTTGTAAATCCAATTGTAAAGAAATTAAAATAAAAAGAGAAAAGGGAATGTTTTAATTATTCTCTTCTTCTCAAGATAATGATTACTAATGCTAGAGCCGAAATTAATGCTACTGCTTCAAATCCAGGTGTACCTCCACCATTTGTATCGCTGCCTCCTCCATTTCCATTAACATCACTGTCTCCATTGCCATCGTCACCTTCATCTCCGTTTTCACCCCAAAATGGAGCATAGGTTCCAGGTATCCAATCGCCCCACCATTCTTGATTTGTATCTCCCAGTTCTGTATATTCCATAGCATAACCCCAAAAATCTGTACTCGTATCCTCAGTTCCAACCAAATTAAATGTACAAGTTATAGTACCACCTGACACAGTTACATTAGGATTCATATCAAATTGAGTCCCTCCTTCTTCTGTACTAATCGCTATACCAAAGCTTTGATTGTTCATCCAATATAGCTGATATGTTGCATCTGAAGTATTTACCCAAGCCATATATGCTATATTTTCTGAAGATTGTATGTTTCCAGAAACCTCCAAAGAAAGGATTAATTTATCTTCACTTGATGTATAAGTCAATTCTGTGATATCGATATATGATTTAGGGTCGGTACTTGGTTGCCATGACCAGGTAGAATCGACCATTTTCCAATGATAAACATCACCAGTTTCATCGGTTTGAGTTTCTGCTGATACTGTTATACTTGATAGAATCAGTACAAGTACACCTATCAGTATCATACTAATTTTCCATAATTTCATAATTATTCTCCTCCAGACTTGGGAAAATTGAAAACCTTATTAAAATTATCGGAAAAATAATCATTATATATGATTTCCTAAGCTATTTATGATAATTAAAAATTCTATTAATAGAATATCTAATCATTTTTGATATTTCATTATATTTGATTTCACCAGTAATAAAAGAATTTATGATTTCATTTCCAATAAAACATTCTGAACCAAACCAAAAGGATATATTTGGTAAATGTTGAAATAAAAATTCATATCGCTTACCCCATTTCTGAATGTCAAATAAATTGCGATTAATATTTTTGTTATATTCATAAGATAAATCATAATCCTTATTTTTAATATATTTTATTATTTCTTTTGATGCAATCATACTACTAATAATAGCATAATATATTCCTTCTCCTGTAAAGGGATCTGCGAGTCCAGCAGCATCACCAACAAGTAAAATATTTTTTCTAGCAATTGGTTTATTGAAATTTCGGATCGGAATAAGTGCATATTTTGGCTTTATATTTTTATCAAGTCTCCAAAAGTCCATGAATTCATTCCACATTTTTTTTAAATTAGTAGGAGTATCTAATGATGTGAAAAGACCAGCTGTAATCTCATCAGATTTTGGAAAAATATAACCAACAAAACCTGGAAATCCTTTAATTATCTGACAAACAACATATTCATCTGAATATTTACAAAATCTAGATCCTCCCGGTCCCTCCCAAGTAGATGAAACTGCAAAACTTTCAAAAGGCATTAAATTGACAAGTTTATTTAAACGTTTTTTACATCCCCAAGCACCCACAAGAATATCATAATTTACTTTATGCTCTGTATTTTTTTCTATGTAATTGATATTATTTTTTTCGTAATCGATGCTTTTAATTGTAATACTATCTCTGAATTGAACTGTTTTATTATCAACAGCCATTTTTACAAGAAAATTATCAAGTTTTGATCGATAAATCAGATATATTAGATCTTCTTTTGACTCAGTAAACGTAAATTTTTTATTTCTAACATAAAGTCCTTTTCTAACCTTTTTTTCAATCATATTTTTAACATTCTTATTTTCTGAAAAAAGTATATCATAAGTTTTTTTTGCAAGTCCCCCTGCACAGATTTTATATCTAGGAAAAGTCTCTTTTTCTAAAAGTAATACAGATAATCCTTTTTTTCCTAATTTATATGCCAAAAAGCTTCCTGCGGGTCCAGCTCCAATTATTACGACGTTAAATTTATTCATATGAAAAATTTATTTTTTAAAAATGTTAAATTTTTCAAGTGCCTTAGTAGCACTTTTTCTTACAAAATTATTTTCATCAGCTAATGTCTCCATAAGAGGGACTATTGCATCACTGTTTCCAATTTTTCCAAGTGCAATTGCAGCATCACTTCTTACCTCCCAATAAGGGTCTTTTAATGCCTTTATCAGGGGTTTTACAACTTGTATACCACCAATTTTATCAAGAGCATAAACAGCAGATACTCTAACGATACTTTCGATATCATTGAGTCTATCAATCAAATCATCAAATGCCTCAATTGTATTTGTTTTTCCTAAAACTATTGCTGCAAGTGACCTTATATTTTTATCCTTATCATTTAAAGCCTTAATTAACGAATCAGCAGATTTTGTTGGTGCAATAAGATTTAAAGAAGATATTGCTTCCTTACGTACAATAGGATTTTCATCATCCAATGCTTTCATCAAACCATCAATTGTTGATTCATCACCAATCTTGCCTAAAGCTTTCGCTGCATTAATACGGACCTCAGGACTTTTGTCATTTAATGTTTTAATTATCGGGTCAACAGCCTTTTTATCACCCATTTCTCCTAAGAAATAAACTGAATACCATCGGATTTCCTCTTTTTTATCTTTGAGTGTTTTTATTAACGAATCAACAATTCTAGGATCTTTTTTATTTTTTAGCACGTTTGCTATTGAAATCCATACATTTTCATTTTTATCATTTAGTTTTTCAATTAAGGCATTTAAAACTTTTGGATTTTTATATTTACTTAAATTATAAACAGCTTTTACACGTACACCCCAATAGGGATTATTGAGATCTTTTAGAAAATCTTTCATATTACTTTTTTTAGAATTGCTGTTTTTAACCATAAAAAACTCTCCATCTACAATTCATTCTAAATGAGATGTAACATTAATAAACTTTTGATAAAAAAATAAAATCTTATGGAGATAGATGAATATTTATACTATTATCTACATTCTAATTTTCTAAAAAGTGGGATGAGATGTCGATAGGGAAAGCAGGTATTTTACAGCATTTTAATTCAAAATTATTTGATAAATTATTTTTTAGAAATTATTTATATTAGTTTTGAGAGGTTGGTAATATATGCCAGGTAACTGTCTGCTGGTTATTTCAAAAAACGAGGGTATCAATCCTATTTCTATTGCAGAGCAGGCATTAGAATCTGGTATCGTTAAAAAAGTTATAATATCTGATGGTTCAAACGAAGAAACCTTTAAACGCCTCAAAGAAAATGAAACAAAAAAAATACAAGTAATTAGCGAAAGAAAATATACAAAAACAAATGAAACTGGCAAGGGTGTTGGGATGATAAATGGTGGCATTGCTGCCATCAAACAAAATTTCAATAAAATCGGGTTTATTGATGGAGATATTTACAATCCAAATATCAATAAATGGATTGAATTCTTATTTGAACCTCTCGGTAGAAAAATTGACGTTGTAAAAACAGCTTTTTCAAGAAATCCAACTGATGGGCAAATAACAAGACATATAACAAAACCATTAATTGCTATGTTTTTGTCAAATGCCTGGGAAATAGACCAACCATTAGGAGGAGAGCTTGCAATGAAAAAACAAGTACTTAAAGATCTTTTTACAAAGGGGATAGCGCCTCCTTTCGGATGGGGAATTGACTCATTTATAACTATGAAATCTTTGATTTATGGATATACAGTTGGTGAGGTTTATTTGGGTAAGAAAATGCATTGTAAAAAAACCTTGACAAATTTACAGAAAATGTTTATTGATTGTTTTCAAGAAGCTGTGCGTTTGATAAGATATTTCTGTGAACTACCTGTAAGAAAGAAGATTAAACCTATTATTATGATTTCTTCACCATTTAATAAAAATTATTATTTTGAAGAAAACTACATGGACATTAAAAAAGAAGTCGAGAGAAGTCTTGATTCGTTTAAACTTATAAAACAGCTGTATCTTCCTCATGATGAAATGTTTTATGAAATAAGAGAGGTAGATGATTTTGATACTTTTTTTGAAAAAACACAATGGATTAATAGCAATATTTGGGTAGAGCTATTATACTGGTTTCTTAAGAAATATTCCCCAATAGAAATTGATCAATATTATTACAGATGGAAAATAAGAGCCTTGGCCTTTTGTCTGCATGAGATTAACTCATTTGAGCAAGCAGAAAATTGCACTAGATTTCAAGCAAGAACGGCTTCTAATTTTATGTTTAGAATTGGAGAAAGAACTTCTATTGATGACAGTTCTAAAAAAATGTATTTTTATAAAATGGTATAATTATTGTGTTAGTTTCAATATTGCTTCAGCAATATCGCCCTTTGTTTCTTTCAGTGCCTTTTTTGCTTCATCAATGCTTTTACCAGTTTGTTGAACAACTAAATCTATATCTTCTTTTGGTATTACTTCTTCTTTTGAAACAATACGAGGCTTACCAGTTATTTGATAGGTTTTTTGACCTTGGGCATCCATCATGGTTACTTCTGCTTCATCAAAAATATATTCTTTAGTATCTGTCTGAATGATTACTTTTTTAACATTTTCAATTTCTTTAACTTGGATGCCAAGTCTTCTCATCATTTGGTTCATTTGCCTAGGGTTAATTCTTCCAGGCATCATACCTATTTCCTCCAAATAGTTGTCTGTTTCGAAGTGTATATAGATTACTTGTTGTTTAACGTTTTGGTATGATATCTGGTTTAGAAATAAAAGTCCTTGATAAAAATTCAGAATATTATGGTGTTCCAACTTTACAATTAATGGAAAATGCAGGTAAAGGAATAGCAAACTTAATAATAAAAGAATTAAAACCAAAAAGCAAAGATACAATATTTTTTTGTGGAATGGGAAACAATGGTGGAGATGGTTTTGTAGCGGCTAGATATCTTTCCAAGAATTACAATGTTACAATTTTCTTAACAGGTAAAGAAAATGAAATAAGAACATCTATCTCCAAAGAAAATTTTCAAAAGTTGAAAAAAACAAATACAGTTATATTAGAATTGGAATCATTAAAGGAAATAGATAAATTCCTATTAAAGAAAGATATTATAATTGATTCAATGCTTGGAATAGGGTTATCCGGGGCTTTAAGAGAACCCTATTACACAATTGTAAAAAAAATCAACCTCTTAAAAAATAAAATCATAATTTCAGTTGATGTTCCAACTGGCCTTGGAACAAATACATCAATAAAACCAGATTATACAGTTACATTTCATGATATAAAATATGGGATGAACAAAAAAAATAGTGGTAACATAAAAATAGTTGACATAGGTATACCAAAAAAGGCTATGGAATATATTGGACCAGGAGAATTGACTGCATATTATCCTAAACCAAAAAAAGAATCACATAAGGGTGACAATGGGGTGGTCCTAATAATTGGAGGAGGTCCTTATATTGGTGCACCCGCAATGTCAGGTCTTGCAGCACTACGTACTGGATCAGATTTGGCAATAATTACAACCCCTAAAAAGGCTGCAAGAGCAATAACATCTTTTTCTCCACAACTGATAAAATCCTTAAGACTTGCAAAAGATACCGCAAAACTTTCACCGAATTTAATTGTAAAAGAATTAAATAAAGAGGATATTTTTATACCTAGGGATATTAAAATTATTGACAAATTTATATCAAAGGCAGATTGTGTTGTTATCGGACCAGGATTAGGTTCGGAAAAGGTAACAAAAAATGCAATTGAAAAAATTATACAAAAATGTGTTAAATTAAAAAAATCAATAGTAATAGATGCAGATGCAATACAAGTTGTTGGTCAAAATCCTGAAATAATAAAAGGATCTCGAACTGTTATAACACCACATGCTGGAGAATTTTTAGAACTAACAAATGAAAGATTAAAAGAGTCTCTTGAAACTAGAAAAGAAATTGTAAAAAAATGGGCAAAAAAATTACAAGTAACAATACTGCTGAAAGGTCCAATAGATATAATTAGCAACGGTGAAAAGTTAAAACTAAATGACATTCACAATCCAGCAATGACTGTTGGAGGAACTGGAGACGTCCTTGCAGGAATAATTGGTTCTTTATTATCAAAAAATGTTGAACCGTACAACGCTGCAAGAATAGGAGCTTTCATAAATGGAACTGCTGGAAATTTTGCTTTTAAAAAACATTCATATGGATTAATTGCTACAGATATCATTGAAGAAATCCCAAATGTTTTAAAGAAATATTTGTAAATAAATTAAATGGGGCAATAAATGGATTTATCTGATTTACAACCAATATCAAACGAACCTGCCCTTTTTATTAAGAATAAAAAAATTCTAATTGTTGCAGATTTACATATAGGAATAGATAGTCAATTAAAGGAGCAGGGACTAAGCACATCACCTAAGACTCAAGATATGATTGATGCGCTCATAAAAATATGTAAAAAATACAAACCATTTGAGATAATTTTACTTGGGGATGTAAAACACAATATCCCAACTTCGACAATTCAAGAAAGAAAAGATGTAAAAAATTTTCTAACAACAATAAAAGAATATGGAACTGTACATGTTTTACCTGGAAATCATGATGGAAACATAAGAAAAATTTCTCCTCAGGAAATAATAATACATCCGTCAGATGGTTTTTCAATTGAAAATATTGCATTTGCTCATGGTCATAGATGGCCAAATAAGGAAATCATGAATTGTGACCAGCTAATAATTGCTCATACGCATCCAACAATTATGTTTACTGATAGACTTGGATATAAAACATTTGAGCCGTGCTGGGTAAAAAGTATTTTTATAAAAAATAAACTAAAAGAGAAATATCCAAATGGAACTTGTACATCTATATTGGTAATTCCTGCTTTTAATCCACTATGTGGCGGTATTGCAGTAAATCAACAAGGTGTCACAGGTCCGATTGGTAAAATAATGGATATAAAAAATGCACAAATCTATTTAATCGATGGTACATCTTTAGGTAAGGTTAAAGTAATAAATTAGTCAAGTTAAACTTAAATAACACATTTTTAATATCGGCAATAAAATACCTATACTATGTGATTTGCTATGGAGATAAATCTTTCATCAACAGTTAAACAGATAATATCAGCCTTTTTATTATTTATTTTACCATTATTAGCTATTTTACTTGGTGTAATTTTTGGAATATATAATGCATGGTATTATATGCTAGTAATATGTTGGTTTGGAATTGGTTTAATATTTTTTACTGCGATTCAATAGAATTTACAAGCCCTTTTTTTCTTCATATCTATAAAAACAATAAGGACTATTATGAGGTTTTCCTGTAAATGCAGCTGATGTACTCATGCATCCACCCTTGCATTTCTCACCATATTTACAGTTAATGCATAATGGACCTAGGTCCTCATTTTTAAAATTTCTATTGTATGAAAAGGAGTTTGGGTCATTCCAAAAATCAATTATGCTTTTTTTTCTTATGTTTCCTTCAATATATTCATCAGGTGTGGAGAGACATCCTTTTATCCCTCCATCACTTTGAATTCCAATAATTGATATTCCTGCTTGACATCCTCTCCACTCTGGATATATTGCAATATTTGGAATATTTTTTGAAAAATATCCAAAACAATGCGCACCAATAACAGGCATCTGTTTTGATGGATATTTTTGTTTTAAATTAGCTATAAATAATCCTAGTGAATAAAATTCCTCATTAGATAAAACAAGGTTTTTAGGAAACCTCCCAATAGGTGAAGCAGTTTGAATCTGCCAGGCAATCAGTCTATCAAAAAGAATATCTTTAATATCAGGTAACTCCTTAAAATTTAGCTTGCTAACAGTTGTTATTGCAGATGTAGGAAGGTTAGCTTCTCTAGATAATTTCAGATATCTCATAACTTGATCAAATGAACCTTTAGCTCCTCTTATTTTGTCATGTGTTTCTGCCTTTGCTCCATCTAAACTCGTTGATATTGCATGAGGATCCAATTTTTTGAATTTGGAAATAATTTCATTATTGATATTAAACCCATTTGATATAATCGATAGTTTCATTCCGAGATTTCTTATTTCTTTTGCAATTTCATACCAATCTTTTCTAATTAATGGTTCTCCTCCCATTAAACATACTTCATGAGTTCCAATTTCAGCTAGATCTCTGCAGAGCTTAATTGCGTCTTTTGTTGAAAGTTCATTTGGTCTAGCTTTTCCAGCAGAAGAACCACAATGTAAACAATTTAAATTGCATGCTAAGGTAAGTTCCCAAACAGCACAACCAGGTGATTCAAACCATGACTTTTCATTATCAAGAATCATTATATTTGGATTGAATTTAACATATTTAAATTATAGGTATTAAGAAAATAAAAAAATTCTATTTTTTATAAACTTCTTCAATTTTATGAAAACAATATGGATTTTCATGTAATTTTCCTGTTAACATAAATGAGGTCATCAAACAACCTCCTCTACAGGTTTTATTATATTCACAGTTTCTACAAAAACCTGTTAGATCTTTATTTTTAAAACATCTATTATAAGAAAACGAATTAGGGTCATTCCAAATATCAACAATATTTCTATTTCTAATATTATCTTCAACAAAGTAATTAGTTAGCGCAGAACACCCTTTAATTCCCCCGTTACTCTCTATTGCAATTAATGATAATCCTGCTTGACACCCCATCCATTCTGGGAAATCTGTTAAGTTAGAAAAATATTTGGAATGATAACCAATATCATGAGCTCCTCTAATGAATTTATCTCCTTTAGGGTGCTTTTTTTGTGTTTCATATATAAATTGGCCAATTGAATAGAATTCATTTTCATCGATCAAATATTTTTTTGGAAATCGACCTGCTACATTTGTTATCATAATGCCCCATTGAAGAATATCTTTATCATAAAGAATATCTCTTAAAAGAGGGAGCTCTTTTATATTCAATTTATGAACAGATGTTAATGCAATTACAGGTATTTTTAATTCAATACATCTGTCAATAAATTGAAATGCTCTATTAAAAGAGCCTTTTATACCTCGGATCTTATCATGAGTGTTTGCAGTACCACCATCAATACTGACACCAATAAAAAATGGCGATAAGTTGCTCAATTTATTAAAAATTATTTCACTATTTAAATAACCATTGGAAATAAATGCTAGCTCCATTTCTAGATCTTTAATTTTTTTAGCAATGATATCCCAATCATTTCTTATGAATGGTTCCCCACCCATAAGTATAACTCTTTTACATTTTATTTTTTTGAGGTCTTCACATAAATCTAGTGCTTCTTGGGTTGTCAGCTCATCAGATAAAGGCTCACCTGCAGAAAATTCACAATGGAAACATTTCAAATTACATTTGAGGGTAATTTCCCATGCAGCGCCTTCTAAAATGTATTTCATAAATATGTGATAATATTTCAAGTACGGTATTTAAGTTTTTTTTTTACCTGCTTTAAAAATCATAAAAACTTATTGTACCATACCTGGTACCAACCTTGTATAGATCTTTTATGCTAATTGTCCCATAATCAGTTCCATTTTTATATATATCTGGAGTAGGTTTATAACTTGATATCTTATGAGGTGTATTAAGGACAATATCTATGTCATTCTTATCAAGTCCAAGGTTTCTTCCAATTTTATAAATTTCCTTTTTAAACATCTATTCACCTCATATTACTAACAATTCATTAATTTTTACATAGCATATGTTATATATAAATTAATCTAATGATTTTAAGATACTTAACAAACTATTTGCATTTTAGATTTAAAATAAATTCTTCTCAGTACGATATAAACAATGTGGATCGTTATGAGGTTTTCCAACCATAGCAACCGATCTGCCCATGCATCCACCCATACATTTCGCACCATATTTACAATCAATGCACAAGGGACCTAAATCATTTTTTTTAAAATATCTATTATAAGTAAAAGAATTAGGGTCGTTCCAAATATTAACAATACTCCTTTTAGTAGCAAATCCCTCGATATACTCATCTGGAAGAATTTCACAACCTTTTACAGCTCCATCGCTACTAATTCCTAGCACTGCTCGTCCTGCATAACAACCCTTCCAATCAGGATAAAAACTTAGATTTGGTATATGTTTAGAAAAAAACCCAAGGGTATGACTTCCAATAACTTTATCTTTTAAGTATTTCTTCTGTAACGAAGCAATAAATATTGCCAAAGAATAATTTTCTTCTTCTGAAAGTATGTATTTTTTTGAAAATCTTCCAATTGGGACTGCCTCTTGAATCTGCCAATCTAGTCCTTCCTTTTCTAGGATTAAATCAGGTAAATTTTTAATATCGTTAAAATTCATTTTATGAACAGTTGTAATAGCATTAGTCAAAAGCCCAGCCTTTTTAGAAGCTCTCATAAAATCTAAAGCTTTTTTAAAAGATCCTTCAACACCCCTTATATGATCATGAATTTTTTCTGTTCCATCAAATCCAACTGTTACACAGTCAGTCTCTAGTTTAACGAGCTTAGGAATTATCTTATCAGGTTTGAAATAACCATTTGTAACTGTTGAAAGAGCCATTCCTCTGTCTTTTATCTCTTT
>SMTZ1_10007679_pt1 | contig 15893 bp, 11 predicted proteins | sample DeeMarSWOR136_30_FD_25667 | JGI IMG/M metagenome (IMG submission 25667)
AGTCGTGTTTAACCACAGGTATTCATGGGGAATGCCTAAATACTGAATATGATAATACACACCCGATCTTCCGCTGCGTTGTTGTTCTTCATGATTGCTTAACCGTTTAATATAACCGTAATTATCATCAGGCCATACAATGGTTATATCATCTGGTAGATTTAATCCATTTTCATAAATCTCCAATACCTCTTTATAGGGAACAAAAATTTGCGGTATTTCTTCAATGTTTTTATCGATGTGATTGGTAAGTATCTCACGCTGGTCGGCTACTACCTTATCAAGGAGATGAACCCGTTCTTCCAATCTGAGTGTCCCTAACATTGCCCGATCATGTATGCCCCGCATGGCAATGGTATAAATATTTTCATAAGGTCCATTCTCTTTAACACGTTTATTCAGGACTTTGTAAATATTTTGTTTGTTGGTCTGGTAGTTCCATTCGCCCATGGTTTCTTCATCCCATTCAGTTGCATTATTAAACAGCAATGGTTCGCAATGTGCTGATCCCATCACAATGGCAAAACTATCAGCGACGATTTTATTTTCGGGGATTTGGTTAAATGCGGCTGTGCATTCGTGCATAGCGGGCCACATATAGTTTGCTTTCAATCTTAATAACAGTTCGCACACCTTGGCATATGTTTTAGGTCCTATGTCTTTTTGCTCGGGTTCAAATGTTTCTGCAGCCCAGGGTTTAAGTCCCCAGTCCTCATCGTTCAGGAAAATACCACGATATTTTACATCAGGTGGGCCAAAGCTATATATTCCATCTTTAATAAAGATATTTTCCTTCTTTTCAATCGGTACATCAGCCCACCAGTACCACGGTGAAACGCCAATTTGTTCCGATAATTCATATACACCATAGGCTGTTCCGCGACGGTCGTTGCCAGCAATAACCAGTGCTTTGTTTACATCTTTTAAAGGTCTTGCGATTACCTGTATACTGTGGGCTTCCCATTTGTTAAACCATTTTGCAGTATCAATTTTATTAGTACGAATCAGCTGATCAACCAGCTTTGATTTTCCGACAGTACCTATAATAACCGCATATTGACCTAACGTTTTATCTGAATTTGTTATTATTGGCCTTTTGTCAGTAAGATTAAAAATATCATTTGAAAGATGTCTGGCCGCAATGTTCACAACTCCAAAATCGTTATTATCAACATATATTACCGAGGTTTTTCCATCGGATGCCAATGGGAAAGCATCTTTTTGATTAGAGGTAATCAGAGTTTGTGATTTGATGGATTGACTGAATAATAAAGTAAATAAAATTAAATATTTCATCACTATGTCCTTTCTTAATAGTACTTATAACGGTTAGGCATAAGCGGTCCCGAGCACTCGGGGTCAGGTTGATGTCATTGCTAGAAGACTATTCAACTATCTCTATTTTATCTTCCTTGTTAGGCACAACACAAATAAACTCCAAACCATCTTTTCCGGCTTTGTATGAATGTGGAACCTGACTCGGAATGTAAATGGAATCGCCCTCAGAAACCTCGAAAGCTTCACCAGCTATCTCTATGATTCCGGAACCTCTTAGGATATATTGTTCATGTTCTACAATATTAGTGTGTTTAGGCATGCCTCCGTCAAGATCCATAACAAATTTTCTAAAAACGAAGTTCGGTGCCTCCCCGGGACCGATGAGAACTTGCATGAAAGTTCTTTGACCTGCAGCAACTGCTAAAGATTCACGAGAACCTTTTTTTCTAACATATTCAGTCATAGCTCAATCCCTAAAAAATAGTTACCTAACAATTTTGGTATAAGAGATGCGAGCACTGGATACATTTCCGTATACTAATTCATGCTCCGTGTGAAACGTACTACCTCATGCCCATGTTAGCATATAATTTATATATTATCTGCATAAAAAAACTATCCATTTTGCTGCTTTTGGACTGAATCCTCCAACTGAGGGTGGATATAGGAAAATACCCGCTTTAAACAATTCTTGACTAAAATCGATTACTATGTCCAGATTATTAATTGCAAACCATACCGTGTCAGATTTCAATTTAAGTGTACTTTTATCAATATTTAAAAAATATTCAAATAATTCTAAAGAGTCTGGCTTTGGGATAACATTATTTGTGATTTGAAATGTATCTGCTGGCAAAAAATAAGATGGATAAATAATCGAGCCGATTCCACGCCAAACGACAGTCGCCCTAAATAAAGTATCATTCGTTTGTGAACACTTAAAAATAATACCACCAAAATCCAGAGGTTCGTAGATATAAATATCAAATGGTAAATTTGAGTTGCAGTTATTGCAGATTTCATAGGTATTAAAGTATCCGCCTTCAAGAGAATATGATTCAAAATCAAGTACTAATATTGCCAAATTCATTAAGTCTGACTTTAATGGCCAGGAATAAGAATATTCGGAGGGTGATTTTGTTGTCTCTTCACAATTTAAAACGAGTAAAGATATTATACAGATAAGGGAAACTCTCAACTTTGTCTCCGGTTATTTGAGCATGCTAACCTGGTGACATATAGAAAATCTTACTTGATATCACCATAATATCTGGAATGTTTTCCCAATCCCCCAGTTCGGCAGAGCCCTCCCGACGGGCGGTCTGATACGCATATATCTCGAAATTATGTTTAAAACATGGCAAATATCGGACGTCATTTTCCATGTTTGCTCTATATATCAATCAAAAATGGAAAATTAGGGAAGGGAGAGATGGAAGGCAAGAAAAAATTCCAGCCTGACCGAAAATTGAAATTGATGGATCAGGTCAGGCAGGTACTTCGTTATCACCACTATTTATACTGCAACTGGATCATCAGATTTCTTAAGTTCTATCACTTAAAGATACATCCCGGAGAAATGGGAAAAAATGAAATTGAGGCTTACTTAAGTCACTTAGCAACTAAGTCAAATGTGTCAGCCTCAACCCAAAAGCAAGCAATGAACTCAATCTTACGTTCTCAGTCCATTAGATGGTCTCAATGATGAAAAATCATGATAAGTATCATTACCAACCAGCTTAGTATAATTTATAAAAGTTATATTTAATTATGGTCCAATCTTCATTAAAATAAGTCTCTCGGGAGAAAATAAATATTCAGGTTCATTGTGCATATATAATTAATTAGATTATGGTTATATTTTATTACTTTAATGACCGAGACGATCATTTATCTATATTTTGACCTTTTAGAGTAACCCACTGAGCAGACATGAACACAAGCTAACAGATATTACCCTGATATTCTTATTCCACATCACTCAATTATTAATACCAATTTTTTAATTTTTTTTATATATTTTTGTACCTTTGTAAAAACTAAATCTTTAGGAGGAAAAATGAAAACATTAACAAGATTTATCATTACCTTAACTATCATTTTCAATACTCAGATTGGTTTTAGCCAGACGATGGATGAGTATATTCAAAAAGCTGAAAGTTTCAATCAGTCTGGTGATCTTGAACAAGCTGCGATAGTTATGGAAGAGGCAGTTCAAAAGTATCCAGATAATCCCTTAGCTTATTCCTATTTAGGATTATATCGGGGAACGCAATCTGGTCAGACCCAAAACTATATGGAAGCAGGTAAATTAATTGGAATTGCTTATGAGATGCTGGATAAAGCAGTATCTCTTGATCCTGAAAATCCAGTAGTCCGCTTTCATCGGGGGCTTATGGGTGTAAAGGTTCCTGCCTTTTTGAATAAACTAGATCAAGGAATTCAGGACCTCGAGTTTCTCATAGGCATTCACCAAAAATCACCTGAGAAGGTTTCCACTGAAATGATCGCCACTGCTTACAATTTTTTAGGTGAAGGGTATCAGAAGAAAGAAGAAAAACAAAAAGCCATCGATGCTTGGGAAAAAGTTATAAAACTTGCTCCAGATACAGACTTATCCAAAAATGCCCAGAAAAATATTTCTAAAATGACCCAACCGAAAAAAACTGAAATGGTTGAGCTAAAAAAGTATACTTTAGAAGATGTTGAAAAAATTAAACAACAAATTGAAAAAGACCCTGATAATCTTGCACTATCCCTTCAGTTAGGAAAGGCCTATATCGATACAAAGAATTTCGAACAAGCTAAAAAAACGCTGAGGGAAACGATCGAAAAAGATACAACAAATGTTGATGCTTATAAATTGCTTCTACAGGCAATCGGTGAAATGGCCGGTAAAGGTTATGATAAGAGGATTTATGAAAATACTGATCTCCGCTCTGAACTTGCCTTTGAGATTGTTAAAATAACAGATCAAGCCGTGGAAGTTGCTCCAGAAGATCTAGAGCTACGGCTCATACGTGGTGAAATAGGAGTGATGATGCCATTCTTTGTTGGAAAACTTGATCAGGCTATAGAAGATTTAGAGTTGGTTCGAAAGGGTGATGTAGCAGATGAAACGAAAGCAGAAGCAATTTATTGGCTTGGTGTTGCCTATCAGAAGAAAGCAACTACCAATTGGATAGAGGTGATTACAGATTATTCAGAAACCAATGCTTCCCAACAAGCATTTGAGAGTATGCGCCCTGCCGTGAAGCATCTTGATCTCACAAAACACCAAAGACCATTTCTAGTTATAGATTTTACTTTGGGTTTTCGTGATGAACTGCCTCCCCAGACTGCTGTCTGGATCGAAGATACCAACGGTAAATATATTAAAACCATTTATGTATCCGGTTTTAGCGGTTTTGTTAAGGAAAGACAGGCAAATCTTTCTGAATGGGCAGAGTCCTCACAATTTAAAGATGTGGACGCAGTAACGGCAGCCAGTATTGATATTGGACATCATATCTATCTGTGGGATTTAAAAGATTCTAAAGATAAAAAAGTGAAAAATGGGGAGTATATTGTCAAAGTTGAAACAGCCTACTGGCCGAGCATGGAATATCAATTGTCTTCAGCCAAAATTAAAGTTGGGGAAAAAGAGGACCGGGTGATTGTGGAAGAGGGGAATATTATCCCCTATGTGGAGGTAAAATATTTTTCTGCCAAATAATTAATATGAAACTTAAGAAAAATTAAAAGTATTCAGAAAGAATCCTGATAATTTGTCATGGGGCTGCATTAAAAGTTTCATATTATACATAATTATAAAATTTATTAATTCTAGACGATCTATTAACTCACCCCCCAACCCCCTCTCTATTAAAAGCAGGGGTGTCCGGTTGACTTAGCTAGTGAGTATCTCAAAACAGAGTAACAAAAGCATTTGAAGGAGGGATTTATTTTAAAAGCTTCAAAACAGCCTATTTAGAGAAATCGATAAAATTACGAAAATTCATTTTTAACCGGACAGTATTGCTTCAAAAGAGGGGGCGAAGCCCTGTCAGGCTGGCGCTGCCAGACAGGGGGTGAATTAATTAGCACCATGAGTAATCATAACAATGCAATTTTTTCATTAACTTCACCTTCTGATACAGCTCTATCTCATTTATTATTATAACAAAACCATTCAAATAAAACCAAATAACGGACTGGCTTTATCAGCTGGAAGATAGAGGTAATATCGGGATCTGGTAGGTGGTCGAAAAGATCGGATTGAATTTAAAAAATGCAATCAAGAAAATAAATATTTACACCAGCTGATAACCAGTGTCAAGCCATTTTTATCTTTTAAAGGTACTTACAATTTTAGCAGGAGTATAGTCGATGGGTAAAGTTCTGGTTTTATACTATAGCCACGATGGTAACACAGCTAAAATGGCAAAATTTATAGCAGAAGGAGTAGCACAAATACCTGATATAGAAGTTCGGATTAAATCTATCGACCAGGCCGATCAAAATGACCTGATCTGGTGCGATGGACTGGCGCTGGGCTCGCCTACCCACCTGGGCACAGTTACATCAGATATGAAGAAGTTCTGGGAAGATCTCTTGCCAGAATGGCAGAAACTGGATGGTAAGATTGGTTGTGCCTTTAGCTCACAAGGCGGCTGGGGCGGTGGAGGGGAACTGACCTGCCAGGCACTCATGACCATCATGATAAACTATGGATTCCTTGTATTTGGAGTAACGGATTACTCAGGGTATCAATTTACAACACACTACGGTGCTGTTCAAGCTGGGGAACCGAGAGAAGATAAGGAAATCGAATCTTGTCGACGATTGGGAAAACGATTAGCTGAATGGGTTGCAGTTTACTTTGATGGTCGCAAGGATTTGCATCCACTTAAAGGTTTGTATAAACGTAATCCCTGGGACTAACTTGGGATTATAAAACAGTACAAAATTAAAAACGACCAATTAAGGGACGAATCAAACTATTAAATGTGTATATGAAATAAACATTTCCCTTTGTTGAAAATATAAATATTTTAACTATAAGGGTAACAAGGGAGTATATGACTGAATCCACCACTCATAAAAACGATGATATAAGAATTAATATTCCTCCCAAGGGTTTTGCTGTTTTAGCAATGGTTGGACCATCTTTTGTTTGGTGTGCAGAATACATCGGTTCCGGTGAAGTCATACTTGCCACCCGGACAGGAGCAATATTAGGCAATTCCATAATTTGGGCCGTTGTACTGGGTATTTTTTTAAAATATTGGATTGGCATGTGTGGAGCTCGTTATACAGTGTGCACCGGGGAGGGCATGATCGATATGTTCAACCGTATTCCGGGTCCACGTCACTGGGTGGTATGGATCGTCTTAGTTGCTCAATTTATATCGGCTACAATTTCGATAGGATCTATTGCCTCTGCTGCTGGTGTTTTTGTGAATAGTCTTATCCCTATCTCTCCCTATTTTGGTGGCTGGTTTGTGACTATTTTTTCTTTACTGGTAGTTTGGTCTGGAATTTTCAATCTCTTAAAAATGGTGATGAGCTTTTTTGTATTCATTATAATTGTAGGTGTGTTATATGTTGCAATTACGGTATTTCCTGGCTTTTCAACTGTGTTAAAAAGTTTTCTGATAAATGTACCTTCCGTACCGGAGTGGGCATACTTACATGCTGGAGCAAGCCAGAATCCATGGAAAGAAATATTACCATTATTGGGATGGGGAGCGGGTGGTTTCGCCAGTCAGGTCTGGTATACCTATTGGGTTTTGGGTGCTGGATATGGAGCAGCAAAAGATAGAGGGTACGGAGAACCTGCTGATTTAGATAAGCTACGTAGTATAACCCGAAGCAGTGCTGAAAAAATAAAAGGCTGGTGCCGGGTGGTCTATACAGATGCAACAATTGCAATGTTTATTGGTAATATGGTCACCGTTGGTTTTCTTATGGCTGGAGCTGGTGTTCTGGGACCTCAGCAATTAGCACCCAAAGGAGAACAGGTAGCCACAACCCTTGCCCATATTTTCTCTTCAAAATGGGGCGCATTTGGTGGTTTCATTTTCTTGCTATCCGCCACTATTGCATTAGTTAGTACTCAAGTTGGTCAATTGGCCGGATGGCCGCGCCTGTTGGCAGACTCTTTCCGAATCTGCATCCCAGGCTTCCAAAAAAAGCTTCCATGGAAAACACAATTCAGAGGATTTTTGGTTTTTTTCCTATGCACAAATATGATTATCGTTTTTTCATTCGGACTTAAACCTATTATCATTGTCCAGCTAAGTGCGATACTCGATGGCCTATTATTAACTCCTCTGCAAGCCCTTTGGGTTGCCATCGGCCTTTATGTGGTCATGCCAAAACTATTTAACCAAGAAGCTATGCAGATTCTAAAACCCCATTGGATATTTGCCATTGGTTTAGGATTGGCATTTGTGGTGTTCGGTTATTTTTGTGTGTTTCAAATTCCATACATTTTTTAAATAGTTGAGACGGTATATTATTAAATATATATTAAAATATTACATACATTTATTATATAAGTATACAAACTTCATGAAAATGGAGTAAAAAATAATATGATTGTTTACTTTGCTCCGAAAAAATATGGTTTAAATGTCATTCCGACCGAAGCGATCCCGGCCGGCCGGGAGAGCGAAGTGCCTATCCGGCGGCCAGACAGGGAGGAATCTATTGAACTTATAAAGATTTCTTCCCGTCAAAACGGGACTCGAAATGACAGTTTTACTAAATATAATATAAATAATATGTTACTATAAATATATTCGGAGTAAAAGCACTAATCATGAAAAATAATAAGGGGCAATTCTCAAGCCTTATAAATCCACTTGTACATAGAAGAATTATATTTAAAAGCAATTGAAGTCAGTTGTATCCATTGTGGAATTTTTATAATGGAAAAAGATGAAATATAGTAGTAGAAGATGCTTAGTATGATACAGGAAATTCAATCGGGATAAACAGTTTCAGAATTACTAGAGGATATTGGTATTACCGGAAAATTTTTGTACCCAGGATTTTAAATAACTTAAATCATAACGGGGATTAATGTCTCGATCGGTATATAAGAGAGGAAAGTGAGGTCATGAAAGTACTATTCATTGGTGGCACAGGTATTATCAGTTCAGCTTGTTCTCAATTGGCTGTGGAACGGGGTATTGAACTCTATCTGTTAAATCGTGGTCAGACTACCAGGCCAGTACCAAAGGGAGTCCATCTCTTGCATGGTGACATACGTGACAAGGCTTCAGTTACCTCGATTCTTGGGAGGAAAACATTCGATGTAGTAGTGAACTGGATTGCTTTTACGCCAGATCATATTGAAGCCGATCTTGGGCTGTTCCAGAATCGGACCCAGCAGTATGTTTTCATCAGCTCCGCTTCTGTCTATCAGACACCACCTGTGAAGCTACCCGTGACAGAATCTACTCCATTGGATAATCCCTATTGGGAATATTCACGAGCAAAAATTGCCTGTGAAGAACGCCTGATTCAGGCTTATCGTAAAGAGCGGTTTCCCATCACCATTATCAGGCCATCTCATACATACGACTGTACTCTGCTCCCAATGCATGGCGGATATACCGTGGTAGACCGAATGCGAAAAGGTAAACAGGTTATTGTCCATGGAGATGGTAGTTCACTGTGGGTCTTAACCCATCATCGTGACTTTGCCAAAGGATTCGTTGGCTTACTGGGTAATAATCGTGCTATAGGGGAGGTTTTTCATATCACCTCAGATGAGTGGTTAACCTGGAATCAGATTTTTGAAATAGTAGCACAGGCTGCTGGAGTTAAGGTTCACATTGTGCATATCCCTTCAGATATGATTGCCAGGTTTGATCCCGATTGGGGTGCCAGCCTATTGGGAGACAAGACTCATAGCATGATATTCGATAACAGCAAGATCAAGCAAGTCGTACCGGACTTTTCGGTGACCATACCCTTTGCTCGTGGTGCTGAAGAGATCATCCGCTGGTATGATAGCGATCCCTCTCGACAGGTGATTAATAGTGAATTGAATGGCGTGATGGACAAAATTATCGCTGTTTATGAGGCTACTTGGCGATAACTCTTTAAATTAGAATGTATATTAAGACAGCAATATCATTCTAAATATACTTTATTCCTGCTCACAGGGGAAATTATGCATAACAAAAAAAAGCAGAATCCCCTTTGCGGTTAGCATTCCGATAACCGTTATAATTATAGTAAGTGTTGCACCAGAAACAATAAGACTGAAGTAAATTGGTTTATACGTGGCAGGACCGAAATTCGGCATGGCAGGTAAAACAGAACTCAGGAAGGAATTGACATTCATAAAATCATTTTAATTATTTATAGCTATTTAATTGGAGGAAGCATGCAGAGGGAATCAACACTCTTTATATTATTTTCAGCTGTATTTTTTATTTTCATTCTTTACAATCATGTAAAAAGCCAATCATTGAAAAATGAGGAAGAAAAGTTTCAACCGCTATCTTATGTACAAGCCAATTCTATGGCTGAGTCGGTGTTGAAGTTAATGACCCTTGATGAAAAGATAGCTCTGGTTGGCGGTGACAGGATATTTTTTATCAGAGCGTTGCCAAGACTGAATCTTTCGGAAGTTTATATGGCTGATGCCACACAGGGAGTACACGTTAGAGAAAAGTTCAGAGACATTGATCTTTCATCCTATAAGATGGAAAAATCGACAGCCTTTCCATGCCCAATTTCATTGGCAGCCACCTGGAATCTAGGACTCTCTTATAAGTATGCCGAAGCCATAGGTGAAGAATGCCGTGCAGGTGGTATCAGTATTTTACTTGGGCCGGGTATGAATAATTACCGACACTCACAATGTGGAAGAAATTTTGAGTACTTTGGAGAGGATCCTTTCCTGGTGGCATGCATGATTGATGAATATGTAAAAGGGGTACAGAGCACCGGTACGGTAGCAACCCTGAAACATTTTGTAGCAAATAATACTGATTTTTTCAGAAGAAAGAGTAATTCAGCGGTAGATGAGAGGGCTTTACACGAAATATATTTACCGCCCTTTAAAGCCGGAATAGATGCCGGTGCCAAAGCGGTCATGACGGCTTACAACCTGCTGAATGGAGAATGGTGCGGACAAAGTGAAATGGTGATTAACAATATTTTAAGAAAACAGTTAGAATTTAATTGGTTGGTCATGACAGATTGGTGGTCAGTTTATGATGGAGAAAAACTGGCAAAATCCGGGCAGGATCTGGAAATGCCGTATACTATTGCTCTCGAAAATGCTCCTGAACTCATTAACCAAGGTAAAGTAAAGGTTGAGGACATTGATCGAATGGCAAAAAGCATTTTGAGAACCTGTTTTGCCATGAAACTATATGACAGAAAGAAAGAACCTGCTTATTATGATAGATTTGGAAATCATGAGTTGATTGCGCTACAGACAGCCAGGGAAGGAATCGTGCTGCTGAAAAATGAGAACGGTATTCTACCCATCAAAGACGAGGTTAAAACCATTTTATTGACTGGAGATTATGTAAAAAAATTAGCAATGGGTGGTGGAGCCGCACTGGTTGAAGGATATAACATAAAGTTGATGATCGATGAGTTGAAGAATGAATTTGGTGACAGGATAGAATATATTGCGAATCCAACTGCCGACCAAATTAAGGCTACAGAAGTTGTTTTATGCAATATTGGAACAAGTGACAGTGAGGGCTGGGACAGACCTTTCAAACTTCCAGAAGATCAAGAGCAAAAAGTAATAATGTGTGTCAATAATAATCCCAATACAGTTGTCATCGTTACTTCTGGAAGCGGGATTAGAATGACGGATTGGGACGATAAAGCCAAGGCAATTATCTATGCCTGGTATGGCGGTCAAATTGGGAACAGAGGTTTAACCGAAATTATTGCAGGAAAAATAAACCCTTCCGGTAAATTACCCATTACAATTGAAAAAGATTTTAAAGATTCACCGGGGTACGGTTACCTTCCTGAAGGCGATACATTGTACTTAGGCTGGCATAATGAAGAAGAAAAAGCCCATCCCGTTTATGATGTTATTTATAAAGAAGGAGTATTTGTCGGTTACAGATGGTATGAAAGTAAAGACATTCAGCCCCTTTATCCATTTGGACATGGTCTCTCCTACACCACTTTCAAATATAACGATCTTAACATATCAAAAGAAAAATTTAATGAAGACGATGTAATTGTTGTCAGCTTTACTGTAAAAAATACCGGAAATAAACCAGGACTAGAAACAGCTCAATTATATGTTCAAGATCTAGAATCTTCTGTACCACGTCCGCCTAAAGAACTAAAAGGATTTCAAAAAGTTGATCTGAAACCAGGGGAGAGTAAAACTGTTTCCTTCGAACTAAGCAAACGAGACTTTTCCTTTTGGAATCCGGAAACCAAGGATTGGTTTGCCGAGAGCGGCAAATTCATCATACATATTGGTTCATCATCAAGAGATATCAAATTGAAAAAGGAAATAGAATTATTGTAAATGCTTTATATGATCAAATGGGAGGAAAGCATGAATCGATTTATTTTAAATGTTTTTATTATCTTAATAATGCAAATAACTTCTTTGGTAATTTCATGCAATTTATTTAATTCATCTGATATATCTGTTGTTCCTTCCTCAAACCAAATTGAAAAATTTGAAACCCTTTATATCGATATCAAATTATCACAACCATTTGCAAATCCGTATAACCCTGAAGATATCAAAGTTGATGCCATTATCACAACCCCGGAGGGGGATAAACTGATACTTCCCTGTTTCTATCAAACCGGTTCATCTGATATGTCCCAGTGGGAAGCAAGGTTTACTGCCATGCAAACTGGAACACACTCTTACCATATTAAGTCCACAAGCAGTCAGGACACCCTTATTTCCAAAACATATCAGATTGAAGTGAAGGAGTCAGGAAGGAATGGTTTTTTAAGACTAAATCCGCATTCAAAATATTCCTTTTTATTCGACTCCGGGAAACGCTTCCGCGGTGTTGGCATGAACCTGGGATGGGAACTTCAATCTGAATGGAAGCATACATACGAAACCTATTTTGATGAACTTGAAAATAATAATGCAAATTTTATTCGAACTTGGATGTGCACCTGGAATCTCCCTTTGGAGTGGACCAGAGTTCTTTCTTATGATACTTTTATCGATGAATTGGAGAATTGGGATAAAACATTTTCACATACATCCGGTTTAACACTCCAATCAGGTAAAACTGATTTTACGGAAGATGATTTGAACCGCATTACCATTCAATCCAATTCCATTGAGACTATAATTTACCATATAACCGACATTAGGAGATTCAAAATAAAACTATTTTACCATAAACAAATTTCTCAAGATAAGATTAAATGTTACCGTTCTAATGACAATAAATCATATAGTCCTATAGATATAGAATTCAGTCAAACCTGGAATACTCATAATGACTGGCATCGAATTTTTATTGCCTATATATCCGACCTCCCGCCTGGAACGAACTATTTCAAAATTGAGTTTCTGGAGAATCTGGAAGGTTCTCCCCACCTGGGGAACGTTCTCATTGAACACGGTGAACCAAAAGATATTCTTGATGCTCCTGGCCTGGGGAGATATTATCAGAAAACCGCCAACCGATTTGATGAAATCTTACATTTCGCGGAAGAAAAGGGTATTTATATTATGCTCACTCATGATTACCATGGCGTTTTTAAATCTTATATAGATCGATGGGCTTCGAACGCAGAATGGAGAACCAATCCGTACAACGCATCCAACGGCGGACCCTGTCAGGAACCGGAAGATTTCTTTACAAATCCTGAAGCAAAGCAATTTTATAAAAACAAATTAAGGTATATGGTTGCACGATGGGGATACTCCACCCATCTTGCCTGTTGGGAATTCTGGAATGAAATCGACAATGTGATGGAATGGCAAAATGTATTGGCGACAGCAATCACGAGCTGGCATAAAGAGATGGCAGATTACCTGAAGAAGATCGATCCATATAAACACCTGGTTTCTACCAGTGTGGTGTATCGAGAAGTACCGGGTTTATGGAAGATTAAAAATCTGGATTTCACGCAGCATCATAACTATGGTCCTACGGCGAATATGAGGGAAAGTATTCTGGCATATGTTGAAAGATTTAGCAAACCAGATGTTGTTGGTGAGTTTGCTTTAGGCTGGAAAGGTCCGGACAAGGATTATCCGGTAGAACTATATGAGGGTGAATTGCATAACGGTATCTGGCGTGGTATGTTCTCTCCTACTCCGATATTGCCAATGACCTGGTGGTGGGAATGGCATTATTATCAAAAACATTACTATCACTTTAAAATGGCTGCTGAATTCGTTTTGCTAATGATGAAGGATAAGCAAGAAATTCTAGAAGACCTGCCAGTCAAGGGTGGAGGGGTAAATATCGAAGCCCTGGGGCTTAAATCAGGAGATAATTTGTATATATGGTTGAGAAATTCAAATAAGGAAGTACAAAATGACCTGACGTTAAATATTCAGGGAACGGAGAATGTAAAATATCATGGGAAATATTATGATACCTGGACAGGAAAATATTCCGATGATATCGAAATGCAGGCAATTAACGACCAGCTTATGTTGAATGATATCCAGTTGAAAGGTGAACATGATATGGCTCTATTGCTTATACCTGCAGAAAAATAATATTAGGCGAAATTTACCCTAAACAATTTCATTGGGAAATAAGATGTTATACTCTCCCGAAAAATGTTCGTTTTAACTCTTTGCTTAATTTCATTAAAACAAAGGATTTTATTATGGACCGACGGACTTTTTTAAAAACAAGCGGTGTCCTGGGCACAATGGCAATCACCGGATTTGGATTGGCGTCATATTTACAAACTCCTCCTGTTCCTCCAGCATATTCACGTTATCGAGGTTTTAACCTGCTCGCCAAATTCGGGGCACGGGGTCCCCGCCGAAAATTTGATGAGGAGGATTTTGAAATCATGACCAATTGGGGATTCGATTTTGCCCGTATCCCAATGTCATATTGGAACTGGGCATCGAGAGACGATTGGTATAAAATAAATGAAGATATATTGAAAGACATTGATGAAGTGGTCGAATTAGGACGTCAGTATAAAATTCACATAAATCTAAATTTACACCGCATCCCGGGATATTGTATTAATGGCCGTGATCGCGAACCGATGGATCTGTTCGAAGATACACCCGAAAACATGCAAAAAGCATTGGACGCTGCTGTTTTCCACTGGAAACTTTTTGCCAAACGTTATAAGGGGATACCTAATGAGCAATTAAGTTTTGATCTGATCAATGAGCCCCCTTATTTGCCGGAAGAATCTCGCTATGTCGAGGTCGTTAAAGCGCTGGTAGCGGGAATCCACGAGGAGGATCCGGAACGACTGATTGTGGCAGATGGGAAAGATGTCGGTCGAACACCTGTGTACGGCATTGTTGATCTGGGTTTGGTACAAAGTACGCGTGGGTACGATCCTATGAGTGTGAGCCACTATAAGGCAAATTGGGTTCCCAAAGAAGCCTTTCAAACATTCGAAAAACCCACCTGGCCTCTAAAAGGTGACAACGGTAAAATATGGAATAAAGCCGTGTTAAAAGAGAAATTGATTGATACATGGCAGCCTTTAGTAGACAAGGATATACAGGTACATGTAGGGGAATGGGGATGTTATAACAAAACACCACACGATGTAGCACTCCGCTGGATGAGGGACCTGCTTTCTCTCTGGAAAGAAGCGGGCTGGGGACATGCTATGTGGAACCTGAAGGGAGATTTTGGTCCACTCAACAGCGAACGAAAAGATGTCAAATATGAAAGCTATAAAGGTCATAAACTGGATCGGAAGATGCTCGAGTTGCTCAAGGAATTCACCTAGTAAAGAAGTATAAATAACTTTAAAATGAAGGATCTCTGCAGCAATTAATTGATCTTTTCCTGCTTTTGGGGTCATCAAATCTTTTATATATGCAACACCCGATTTATTAGAGCAAATCATTCCGAACCGTGACTTTTCAGTATAGTTGAATCAGAGTGAAACTTCAGATAAATGAGATTGAATCGGGTTTCAGGAAAATGCGATAATTCCATTTATAAAATCTCATTTTAAACGAAAGAGGAAATCATGAATTACAAAAAACTTATAATCTCTTTCCTGATACTGATGTTTTCTGTGGAGGTATATCCTGAAGAATTTGAATTGTTGTCGCCCAATCAAATGGCAAAATTCAAAATCAATATTGGTGAAACTATAACCTATTCGGTTTTTTACAAAGCAATGCCTATCATCATTGATGCGGGTTTTAGCCTGGAATTTGCCCAATCGGTTCCCTATCGAAATGATTTTATGGTCAAGGATAAAATGACAAATACAATTGATGAGACCTGGGAACCCGTTTTTGGCAAGCATGCAGTAATTCGTAATCATTGCAAAGAATTAAAATTAGTACTGCAAGAGATAAAATTTCCCGGGCGGATGCTTGAATTGATCTACCGGGCTTATGATGATGGTGTGGCATTCAGATATGGCTTTACCGAGGCAGATGTTAAGACTCAACTTAAACTCAAACACGA
>SMTZ1_10003450_pt1 | contig 15889 bp, 19 predicted proteins | sample DeeMarSWOR136_30_FD_25667 | JGI IMG/M metagenome (IMG submission 25667)
TATCTTTAAGTATGATTATGTTTATTTCTTGTTTGGTATATCAATACTGGCATAAAGCCAAAAAAATATTGGGTTTGCGGGTGATATCTCCACTTTGGTCAGGGTTCAAATCTATACTTGAACAGATTAGGACCGGGGGGTAAATCCACATCGTGACATTAAACATTTTTTGCAGTATTGGTCCGCGCGCCTGTCTTTTTACATCAAGGTTAAATGTAAAAATTCATAATTGATAAATTATGACAACAAAGCGCGAACTGATTGAGGCAAAAGCAATTGAGCTTCTTAGAAGTAACCCTCAAGGTATGCGAACTTCTCAACTAGTCAACGCTATAAAGGAGGCTTTGCCAGATGTCCATCCTAAAACCATAAATGGAACAGTTTGGTTACTTGCCGAAAAAAGACCTGAAGAAGTGTACAAACCTGGTCAAGGTCTTTTCCGGCATGTGTCTTTTCTAGAAGGTATTTCATGAAATTTTGCTGAATTAGTCTACATTTTTTTGAAAAATGCGAAAAAATGGGGGCTCTGCGGGTGATATCTCCACTGGAGTGAGGGTGCAAATCCCCACCGGTACCCTTTGTTTCTAAAAGAGACACTTGTTTCTTTTTCTTATCAAATAGGCAATGATTATTAGTGAGGATAGCTGGATAAGAAATCCTTCGATGACATCTGTAACTGAGAAAACTGCATACTCAAAATATAAGAAACGCCTGATTAGGATGCACAGAGCCAGCGATATTGCGCCAATGGCTAATATTCTTTCATCGCTGATCTGCATTTTCATTCCACAAGCCAATTTTTGCTTGTAACTATAAGAGTTTTCCCTGCGCGCGAAACATGGACAACAACTGAGACAACATCAGCTGAGACCAAGCTCTGAACGCCCAAAGAATAAAAACGCGTTGAAAATATGGCTTCAGTGGATGTAGGTCAAGTTGTTGCCTTGATCTTCTCTAATTTTCTTCATCGACTTATACTGCGCTTCCACAAGAATCTTCAAAGATTCAATGTTCTTCTTTATGTCCTCCAACTCCGCACTTTTCTGCAAAATTCCCGACTTAACAAGCTGTTCGTTGATGTTGCCGATTGATATCTCTAGTACTTTGACCTTGAAAGCAAATATCTGAAGCGTATAAAGCAAACTCAACTGAGACGATAGCCTTTCCAACCGATCTAGCTCAAGGGCTTTTCCTATTAATGCTTTGGTCTTCTGCTCCTCAGAAGCCTCTTTTGACTGAAGTAGCTGCTCATGAGCTGCTATATGCTTTGTAGCATTTTCTCTGGTTTCTTCAAACACTTTTTGAATTCTCTTTGCGGTTTTGTCCAGCATATCTAAGACTTCATCCAACGGAAATTCTCCTCTTACTGCTCCCTAAATGGCGCAGGAGTATATGTTATTTTCCTTCGCCCCTGCAACCTATAAAGTACACTAAATGTTTAAACCCAAAAACAGTAAATGGTATCTATAGCAATTTGAACAGAATAAAAGACAGCGTAGTGGTTTATTCCACCCACTCTCGCCTATTGCGTTATGTGTCTGTTTCAAAAGGCTTATTCTACGACTTTTTCCCAGCTTTTGAAGAAGTCTAGAACTTCTTGGCATCCGTAGGTCTTCAGTCTTTCTCTGAGTTCGACTCTGTCAACTACTGCTTTCTGGAAATCCCAGATTTGGCTAGCTTTGTCCGTAAGATACAAAATGCCATCAGCGCCTGCTCTCCCAGCTCGAACTGAAAGCGTAACCAGCTCGCTTGGAGCAGGTACTTCTGCTGGATTGTCTCCGGGACCGAAAACGTATAGCGCTATGTTGAGTGGTACGTCTTTGAAGAGTTTTTTGAAGTTGCGGGTGAGCGTTTCCCAGTACCATGGGGTTGCGTAGTTCTTGCTGAACATGACTACAAGGAATTCGTCTGTCAAGGGTGCTAAGTCGTCGAAGTTGATGCCGAAGCGCTCATAGCTAGTGACCGGGTCTGGGAGGACGCCGATGACGAATTTTTTCTTTGCACGGTCGCGTACTCGTTCGCTTACTTCTCTCATGTATTCTGTTACTTCTTTCCTGCGCCATTGAAGCCAGCTTAAGCCGCTTTTCTTCCAGAGTTCTTTGCAGCGTGGGCACGTGCAGTGACCATGTTCCGCAAAGTGGATGCTGTTAAGCCAGACCCCTAGGCTATGCCTTGCGACGTCTTCTATGTAGTCTAGTTGTTCTGCTCTATGTTCGGGTTGCGTGTGGCAGAGGACGTCCCAACGCACGTTATAGTTATCGTTTGTTCTCCACGCTGGACCAAGAGGTGATTGTGAAATCCAGTCTGGATGATTGCGAGCCGTTACGTTATCTCCGAAAATTGCGACGTTGCTGTACATGTCGGACACTGGCGGTAACCGCCTGCCGACCTCGGGTTTCACACGAAACAGATGAAAGTCAAAGCCTTCAGCCTTTTTTGGCTCAAATACGTATGTGCCGAATTTCATGTTTTTTCTACCTTTTTACGAATGCTGAATGTTAGGCGCTGTTATAAAGTTTTGCATAATCAGCCCCCAGTTCATTACAAAACACCAATTTCCTGTAAGAAACTTGTATTTGTGAATCGCGCATTAAAATAAAGAGTTGACTTTAATCTTTTTAACTCGGAAATCCCAAATCACCTATTGAACCCGAAGGTGAGACGATGCCCATAAAATACTACCCGGCTCCAGACATCAAAAAACAAATAGACGAAATCGCTTCTGACCTAGACCTTTTCCATGTGGTGCCCCAATTTGTTTTCTGCGTTAGAAGCAAAGGTTCCAAAGCCAAACGCACAATCGCCCGCATCCACGGCTTAGGCAAAATCTGGCAAGGAGTTCTGAACCTTCCGCCCTCTTACACCATCGAAGTCATCTCTGAGATTTACGATAAAATGCCAAAGGAAGAAAAAGAGAAAACCCTGATCCATGAGCTCTTGCACATCCCCGGTGGCTTCTCAGGTGGTTTCCGCCCTCACAAAGGCTATGTTGAGCGCAAAAATGTGGAGAAACTTTACAAGAAGCTGCAACAAGCAAGGTCTTCCAGAAAATCCGAACATTGCTTATAAGCAAATAATTGGAGTTAATTGTTAAAGTTTTTAAGTGACGGAAAGACTGAAAAATGAAAAAGCTATAGAGCCGGAGCCCAACACGTTCTGAGTGGATTGACAAATGAAGCAAGTTATGAAAAGCCTGAAGCACAACGGAATATACGTTCCACCTTACGATTACAAAGGTTTCACCATCAAAATTCAGGGGCAAATAATAAAGCTGAAGACGAGAAGCGAGCAGATGGCTATCGCGTGGATACGAAAAAAACAATCACCACTGTCTCCGCCAGACGAAGTTTTCGAAAAGAACTTCATGCAAGATTTTTTGGAACAAATGAAACAGGAGAACCCATCGCTTAATGTCCTGAAACAGAAGCAAGAAGACCCAACGATTGATTTTTCAGAAGTTTCAAGCTACTTGGATGCGGAAAAACAGAAGAAAGAGAATATGAGCAAAGACCAGAAGAAGAAACTGGCTGCGGAACGCAAGGCGATACGCTTGGAACGGAAAGAAAAATATGGTTACGCGGAAGTTAATGGTAAAAAACTGGAGGTAGCCAACTGGACCGCTGAGCCCTCATGTCTCTTTGCGGGTCGAGGCGACCACCCGCGGCGAGGAAAATGGAAGGAAGGGCCCGGCGAGCCCGAAATAATACTTAACCTTTCTCCAGACAGCCCAAGACCAGCTGGAGACTGGAAAGATATAGTTTGGGAGCCTGACAAGATGTACGTTGCCAAGTGGGCTGATAAGCTTACGGGAAAAATTAAATACGTCTGGTTCAGCGACTCGGCGTTCATCAAGCAAAACCGCGAAAAAATGAAGTTTAGGAAAGCTGAAGAACTTGGCAAGCAAATTACGGCGATTGAGCAACACATAATTAAGAGTCTCGACGCTGAAGACGAAACGAAGCGGAAAGTGGCTACTGTGTGCTGGCTTATACTTAAGCCTAACATGAGGGTTGGCGACGAAAAAGACCCAGACGAAGCCGACACCGTAGGCGCAATCACGTTAAGACCTGAACACATCAAAATTGAAGATGACATGCTGCATTTCGACTTTTTAGGGAAAGACTGCGTTAGATGGAAAAAAAGCGTGAACGCCCCTACAGCAGTCATCAGAAACATCGAGCACTGCGCAAAAAATAGCAAGGAATACCTTTTCGAAGGCGTTGACTCAAAGAAGGTTTCCAGATTCCTTTCAGAAAAAATGCCTGGGTTAACAGCTAAAGTTTTCCGCACTTGGCGATGCACAAAAACCCTGAAAGAAGAGTTAGCCAAGAGCCCACTGACAAAGGAAGACCCAGTTCACCTGAAAAAGTTCCACGCGAAAATGGCTAACTTGAAGGTGGCTGAAGTAGCTAACCACAAACGTAAGGTTCCAGTAAAATTTGAGGAGCGATTAGCCAAAAAAGAAAACTTACTCAAGGAAATGGAAGCACAGTTGGAGCACAAGAAAACTGAAGGCAAAAAAACCTCGTCTCTGAAAACTAGAATTGAAAAGAAAAGGCTTGATATAGAGCTGACGAAAAGGACCAAAGAGTACAATTTGGGCACCTCACTTAAGTCTTACATTGACCCTACGGCTTACGTGCAATGGGCGCGGAAAGTGGATTTTGACTTGAAAAAGTTTTATCCCGCCACGCTGCGTAAGAAGTTCAGCTGGGCTTTAGGTATAGAAGACGAGACCGAGTGTGTAATAGCATAAACGTAAAAGAGACGGAAAACGGCGCACTAATCGAAGTGTTCGTAAAACCGAACTCCAGAAGGTTCAAAATAACCAGTGACGACGGCGAGATCTTTGTTTACTGCAAGGAACAGCCTGTCAAGGGCAAAGTGAACAAAGAAATAACGAAAGGATTTTCAAAGCTTTTCCACACCAAAGTTGAGCTTGTTTCAGGTTTAATTTCAAAACAAAAAAGACTCATAATAATAGGCATTGGGAAAAGCGAAGTCGAGCAACTTTTGGGCGCCAAATGAGTTTATCTGTCCTACATTTTGAATCTCAGGATGGCAGCTATTCCGCCAAACGCGTTCAACAGCATCTGTCCTTCTTCGGTCTCCGTGGAAATTATCTCCACATCCGAGTTTGATTGTTCCGCTAGCTGTGCCAAATCATCAATCACATCCTGCTTATCCGCTATGCCTAAGGATGGCGCTTGGCATTTCGGGCATTGTTTTCCCGACAAGCCCTGCTCAAAATCCATCAGCTTCTGAGATTTAACTGTGTGTTTTTCCTCGTAGCCGCAAGCGCTGCACTGAACTGTCACACGCAGCAGATCAATCTTTTCGGAAATCAAAAGCGTTCGAACCGCGCCAGCTTCTAATGCTCTTCGCACCTCAGCTTCTCCGTAAGTTATCATTCCAGTGTCGTGACCAACCTCATAAAGGAACTGCTGCATGATCTGTTTTTCTTCGATATACCGGACTTTTCGCATTATTTCAGGTGCTTTTTCCACGACTTCTTTCACGCCTTGCTCTTCCACGTAAGCCGTGTCGATGGTGTCAATAATCTTGTTTTTTAGCATGTAATTCAAGTAGTCGCCTTTTTCGAAATCATATTTTGTTGGTCCTGGACCCGCAAGAATCAAGCCCTTAAATGTGTCCAAGGATAGGAAGATTTCATTGGCGTGCTGCCCCACACGGGTAAAATACTCGTTAAGCTGCATGGCCCTCAACCGTTCATATCTTCTAGCTGATTGGCCACCTGCACGCGTTTTCCCAGCAACACCTGAGGTCATATTTCTGATTATTTGAAGTCTTTTGCCTTGAAGCGTGGCGATTGTAGCGCCTGATGCGTCAATGAGGAGAATACCATAAGTTTCTTTTTCCCTGAGAAGTTCCTGTAAATGTTCGGTGTGAAAACGCGAGTCACAGCGGTACAGGTAAATTCTGATTGGATCAGGTGGTATGATGACGTAAGTTTCCATTCTTTCGCTGCCTGGTCCACCACCTTCTTGAGGAATGGCACCGCAAAAAATCACAAGACCGTTTTCTCCAGGATCCTTGAAAAGCTTAAGGCGCTGTTGCACTTTAACTATGGCTTCTTGGACGTTTTTACGTGTGGTAGTTGATTTGATGTTCGAGGCTGTGCCGTACTCGTCACGCAGCATGTTGATGGCGTCGCTTATCTGCTTTCCCGGCGGTACGTAAAACGTAATCAGCTCTGTGGCGCGTCCTTCTTTGCTGGCTAGCACGTTCAACGTCTTTTTTAATCTGAATAGTTCCAGCGAGGATTTTTTAATGGTGCTCAAGGTTTTCACTGATGGTTTTATAAGCCATGATTTACGTTGTGGCGGCTAAGATAAAAGTTGCTGCTTCAAAAAGTGGCTGGCTATGGCACTTCTATGGCTTCTTTCAGGAAGGCTTTGTATGGACCAAGTTTTCCGCCGTAGTTGCCTGCTGAAATCTTTACTACGCCAGATGCTTTTGCGGCTACTGTTACGCCTTGTTTCATAGCGTTTTTTACCGCGTCAAGAGTCAACCCGTTAATGACGATTTCATAGACGCTGTTTACGTTTTCGGGAACAACCGAGTCAGGCACGATTGTGCGCAACGTTGGGCAGTAGGGATGATTTGTGGAGGCTTTCATCTTGTACTTAAACGAACCCGCTTTACTGCCGGCTCTGCATACCCCACCGGGAAAAGGCATAATCACGTCATGCACATTGGTGCGTATCGCGTCAGCTGCTGCTTCCGCCGCTTTAAGCCCTGAAGCTTGGTTTTCGGCGAATATCATGAAGTTGCCGCCTGCTACGGCTTCCTGTGCACCGAAGCCGTCTTCTACAATGAAGCTGCCTTCCATGACTGGGATCTTCCAGCATCTCCTGTCATCGACCATGGTTTTCTTTTGGAAGCCGTCGCCAAAATAACGTAGGCTGCTACCAACGCTAAGTTTTCTTTTGGCTTTTTCAAAACCGTTGAACGCGGAGGTTGTGGGGCAAGTCATTATACATTGACCTATGCGTTCCATGAGTTGATGCTTAAGCTCGAAGCGGTCGCGGTTGTAGATTTGAATAAGCATTCCAGGGCGTTTGTCAGGTGTTTGGTCGGCGGGGACTAGCCGTTCTATGGCGGCTTCCGCTGGCGCCATGATGACGCTGGTGGCGAAGCCTGTTGCCACGTTTGCGGCTGTTAACGCCCATTTTTCGTTTTCTGCTGTGATTAGGATTCGCCCAGCCCACAAGGGAAACATTTCCGCGAAAGTGTCAACAATTGTGCAAACATGGCCTGTTTGTGGCGATTTTACGGTGAAGCGTTTCGTTTTTTCGTCGTAGCTTAGAATTTCAAGCTCTTTTTCGGTTTTTGCAGCCATTTTATTTTCATCCTTGTCTGTTTAATACACTTTAAATCTTAGCTTCAGTTATTTCTCGCTCTCATTTAAGAGTTTTCGAAAATTTTGCCGTTTTTTGTAATACTGTTGTATTTGCGCATGCAAATTGTTTGAGTTTTCGAAAGGCGTCATTGCGGGTAGCCCCCGTATAGGTTTCTGCTTAGAATCTCTATTAGGCGGCAAATATGCTATTTGTCAAGAAACGAAAGCATTAAGCTGAAACCGTGCTTCTGTCAATTTCTCAGCTTTCATTAGTAGTTTGTTTAGAAATTTTCCTCGAACACTATCCTAGTTTGAGGTCGAGGAAAAAGCCCACGGCAAAGCTACATATGAAGGGAATACGCGCAATCAATCCGATAAGCCACGAAACCGCTTGTCCAGCCCCGCCGAGCTAGCTGCCGACCGCGCCAAGTCCAAGCTGATAAGCAACAGGACCTATTATTTCATTCAACATTTCCACAGTTGGATTACTACGATGTGCACGCTCTAAATGCGTTTCCCACGTGCCATTGCACAAAAATACAATTGAACAATTCTTGCTTACGGAGAATGCCAGTTTTCAATCATGCCTTCAGCTTGTACATTATGCTTTTCCAGTCCGTAACGCCTAAGCGGCTTTGTCAGGTGCCTCTGGGACCTCGTCGAAGCAATGTACAGCGCCGCCTTCAAGTCTCTCTCTACCGTAGTATGCACCTTTCTGGCGTCATCGAACCGTGTGCCACACTTCTTGCAACGAAAACCCTTTTCTTTGCCCATAGATTCCAATCGCTTGCCGCATTTGGGGCACATAGGGTTCTGAAGCATAGTTTTCGGCGCGAGCGCCAGAATTTTGATTTTTTCAAGATTTATCGTCAAACGCTTGCCGGGTGAAGGCTTACGCACAGCACCATAAGCTTCTATGCTGTCGCCTATGATGAGGTTTCTTGCCACTTTGCGCAGGGTACCTGTGGGCTCGTAAGCGGCGCAGTCAACTTCGCCAGTCTCGTCTCTTATTGAGAAAATCACGTGTCGTAAAGGAACCATTGTCGGACCCCGCGACAAAACGCCCTTCGTAATAACCGAGCTGTACGGGTGTATTTGGTTCATAGCCGCAGTTTGCTTGAGGTGAGCGTCTGTGCCCTGATTACTTTGGAAGACAACCCATCTTTCCACAGGTTCCAGCGGCTTAATGAGGTCAAAAGCTTTCTTAACCACCTCAGGTGTTTCGCCTCTTATGCCGAAAAGAGTTGGGTCTGGTCCCCTTGGCGTGATGATTACTCTGCCCCTTTCTAAATCAACATTGTTGAAAGTGTATGGCTGTGTCAATTTGTCCATTTCAAAAATAGATGCCGCGTCCACTTTTCTCTTCAACCCGCAATTTTCTGGGGCGCGATACGCAATTAATTCATAGGTGTGGTCGTCTTCAAGGGTTTCGCCAACTGCTGCCAACGCGCCTATTATACCCCTACACGCCTTGAAGCCTAAGGCTTCGCCCCCAAACTTCTTGATAAGTCCAATGGCTTCTTTCAAAGTTACGATGCCCGTTATGGCGTTTTTCGCGAAAGTCTTGATGTCTTCTGGAATTTTCTCATCCTGAAGGAATACTATTCCCGGGTCTGTGCCCCTAAAAGCGAGATCAGAATGCTCTTCCACCAAGCTTATCGCGGTTTCTTTTATTTTTTCTTCAAGCCCCGAGGCGTGCTTGATTCTGAGGCAAAGGGCGCCGTTGCCTCTTGTCTTCCACGGCACGTTAGGGTTAAGCCTAATCAGTTTTGGATAGCCCAGAAAAGTGACGTTTAGCTTTTCCAGTTTTTCCACAAGAAGGGCAGCAACGTACGTTGTACAACCCTTTCTCGCTGAATCAGTGTCATCCAATCCGATGTGCATTATCTGTTGTTTCATCAATGGCAACTGTGCTCCAGCTGTTAGAGATTAAGTGACTGAGAGTAAAAAATTTTTTTCATGGTGGTTAGACTCAGAGGGCTGGGTGCCTTATCTCGCTCAAGGGGAATATAGAAAAGACAGGGGGGTTTCAAACCTCTTAATCTAACCTGCAAAAAATTGTGTACATCTGCCATAGTGAGAGATGTCACGGCAGTCAGTCTTACTTCGGAAACATCCGCTTGGATTTAAAAGAGTTCTCTCAACTTCTCACTACCCCGAGACGCACAACCTTAGCAGCTGCGTTATGAAATTTAAGACTATGTTGTTGTACTCTAGCAGTCATATTTAGGCATAAAAAAGGCAATTCAGCTATTAAGAAGGACTTTCGGCGGAAACCACCCACAGAAAATAAAGACGTAGACGCTAACTTTTTCGTCTCATGCTGTCGTTAAGCTTTTTTATGGAGTTATTATGTAATTAATTCATTCCAGAAGAACAACTTATCGTAGCGGCGTTTCACCGCATCCATGACTTCCGGGTCGCTGTAAACGATATCTAAACGGGAACCATACTGATCAACCAGCGTGTTCGCATCAACCCAAACCTTTTCCGACAAATCATCAGCATTCCACAGACCCCAAAGTTTATCCATTGGATTACGAAAACCAAATCCGTAATCCTGAGGCAGAATATAAGCCACTTCTCCCTGAATAACGCCGCGCTCTTGCGGGTTACTATGAACGTAGTTCCAAAAGTCCTTCAACGCGTCAAAATGGCCCTGTTCCTCAGTTAATATTCCATAATGCCCAATTTTTGGGTAATCAAAAACCACAATATATTTTGCCCCAGTTTTGTAAGCCAAAATCATGTCTTCGTAAAGTTCTTCTCCCGACTCAATATACGGTGCATCTGTGTACTCCCAAGTGACTATGGCACCCCAGTCCTTGTTGTGGGCTTTTGCTGCACCTCTGCAAAGCCCTATGTGTAATGGTCTGCTATGGTTCCATCCAAACTCTACAAAAACAGCAGTGTATCCTGCTTTGTAATCGAACCAGTAAAGCCCATAATCCGCAGTGAACACTTTATCGATGTAGTCCATATAGTAATTTACGAGTAAATTTAGGGCGTTAGTATAGTTAGCAGCCATAGTTGTGTAATTTGTCTCATTTTCAATTAGCATAGAAGGACCCTGATCCAGTTGGTTTCCGCCGGGTTCATCGTAACGGTATACGCCTAAGAACTTGTCACCGTACTTCTGCTTTGCTTCAACCATCCAATCAAAGATGTCGTAAGTGTACATCTCATTATCACTATCTGTAAAAAAAACAATCAGGTGCAACCCCGAGTCTACAATGTAATCACATGCCTCATTCAATGCAGTCTGATTAAAGGAGATTTCAATCGAGCCTATAACAAAAAGGTTCGTGTAATTCTTCACTTTCTCCACCAAACTCTTCAAATCGCCTACATTGTCACTGTAGGCAAATTCGACACCGACAAAAAATTCCGAGTTGGAATGAAATCTGCCCAACCACAGCTCAACTGTTGCAAAAACTGATACGAAAATAACCACGATGAAAATTAACCCCAACACAGCAGTTTTTAGACGCAACTTAATTCAACTACCGCGAGCAACCGTAATAGGAAAGTTCTTTCATTAATAATTTTTAGAAGTGCCAAAAAAAGAGGGGTAACGTCTCACTTAGGACCTGCGATAAAGACCTACAAGTTCGCCTTCGGCAAGTGTATGTCCTTCCATCGCTTTTTCCACATCTTTTTTCATTGAATGTGATTCCAAGTCAAGCTGCGTGTTTAAGGCGTAGACTTTGAAGAAATATCTGTGCGTTCCATAGGGAGGACAAGGTCCACTATAAGCATTTTTTCTGTAGCTGCTTGTGCCTTCTGTTCCTGGAACCGTGTTTTCTTCGATTTTGCAAGTGGTAGGCGGAATATTCCAGACGATCCAGTGGTCAAATGTGCCCGTGGGGCAGTCGGGATCATCAACTATTAGAACTAGAGTTTTTGTTTCTTCAGGTACCCTCTCAATGGTTAAAGGGGGGTTTACATTGGCTCCGTCGCAAGTATATTTTACAGGAATAAGTTTATTGTTTTCAAACACAGGGCTCTTTACCAACAACGTTTTCATAAGTTTAACCTTCTTAGAATAATCAAGGAATATTTCCCCCCTTGACACATAAAAAGTTACCGTAGCCGCGAATCACGACTTGCTAAAACACTTACGCATAAAAACGAGAACCACGCTTGTGTTGAAGGTTATTAATAAAAGGTTGCAGAATAACCTCAAGAAGACACGCGAAAGAAAGGCTGGTAGATCATGAAGCACTTGTGGAAACGACTGCGAACGATGTTAAAGCGAAAAAGTCAATTGTTTGGAAAATCATAATAATATTTTAAGACCAAGGGCAGCTCAACTCGTTTCAGCCTTCATAAAAGGGCGGGGTATACTTTTTTCCCGCGCTAGAGAGAAGGCACAAACCAGCCAAGCTCTTGCAATATTCTTTTAAACCGCTAATCCTTTAGGCTGTTCTATGCACGAATGGGCTTTAGCCGAAGCAGTAATCACAGCCGCACAGCAAATCGCTGAAAAAGAAAAACTGAAAGAAATAAGAGAAGTAACCATCAAAGTTGGCATGTTACAGCAAGTAGAAGAGGACATTCTGAGCTTTGCGCTTTCGAAGCTTAAGCCAGCAAACTTTCAAAACGCAGAGTTTTACATTTCAAAGGCGGAGACCACGCTCAAGTGCCGAGTTTGCGGACACGCATGGCTTTTCATAAAAAACAAGCTTGATGAAACAATCGCAGAAGCGATACATTTCGTTCCTGAAGTAGCACACGCGTATATTAAATGCCCGAGATGTGGCAGTCCAGACTTTGAGATTTCCAAAGGGCGCGGAGTCTGGCTTGAAAACATAAAAGGAGTCCGATAAGCTTCATGGACCCGCGGACAACAGTGATAAACGAACGGTTAAAACGAATAAATAGGATTATCGCTGTTTCAAGCGGAAAAGGCGGCGTAGGCAAAAGCCTCGTAGCAACCACGCTCGTGTTAGCGCTGGCTCGAAGAGGCTGCAAAGTGGGGCTTTTTGATTTGGACTTCACAAGCCCTTCAACTCACCTGATTTTAGGCGTCAAAGATGCCCAGCCGAAAGAGGAAAAGGGCTTAGTCCCGCCAGTTGTTGAAGGCTTGACGTACATGTCACTTGTCTACTTTTCGGGGAACCAAGCGGCACCGCTGCGAGGAGCAGATGTTTCAAACGCTTTTATCGAGCTGCTTTCAGTTACGCAGTGGGGCGAACTTGATTTTCTCGTCATTGACATGCCACCAAGCATAGGCGACGCGATGCTTGACGTTGTAAGGCTGGTGGAGCGTATTGAGTTCTTGATAGTGACTACGCCTTCGCGTTTAGCTTTTGAAACCGTGAGGAAACAGGTACGCTTACTGCAGGATTTGAAGGTTCCAATAATTGGGGTTTTGGAAAACATGAAAATGGACGGGGCAAAAGGCATTGAGCAGGGGACGGAAAAACTCGGGGTGAAGTTTCTGGCGGGAGTTCCTTTTGATCCTAAGGTAGAAGAGGCTATTGGAGACGTAACAAAACTTCGTGATACGTTGCTTGCTCAAAGAATCAGAGAGGTAGCTACAAACAGCATTAAATAAAAAAGATGCCCCATCGCAAGCAAAGCATTGTGGATGCATGCGTTTACTTCGATAATTCTTTCCGTTTGGACACACTTCGCGTTTTCGGCGCGGCAATGGTTTTTGCGATGCGAATCCGTTGCTCTCTCATAAGATTCCCTGCGTTGTTGGCTTTGTTTAGTTCTCGCATATACCAGCGCGCGCCGTGTAGTGTGGTATACGCAGCTTAGGGAGGTACCGAATGCGATTTGGGTTTGCGAAGCGCTGAACTATCTTGGCTATACCGTGAATCTAGAAGATTCTCGAACAAAAGTTGCGTTGAACGTTTTCTTCCAAAACTACTTGGAGTCTCTTGAGCTCAGACTGTACACCAAAAAGCTACTCCAAAGGATAAAAGAGAACTGTAAGCTCGGTTTAGGTTCTAATTTCACCTATATGCCTGTGGTTTACGTGAGCCTCAGAAAACTAGGCATAAACCAGTTTTTCGACGTTGTTTTGGTTTCGGACGAAAGCGGCTGGAGAAAGCCTCACAAGCGAATCTTCTAAGATCCCTTGGGAAAACTGCAGATGAAGGCTGAGGAGGCAATTTTTATCGGAGATATTCCTTTGGAAGACGTTAAATATGCTCAAGCAGCAGGGTTGAAAACGGTTTTTGTTACCTCTCAGTTCTTCTCGTTTGAAGACCTTGGCGAGAGTGGTCAAAAACCAGACTTTGTTGAGCAGAGTCTTGATGAAGTTTTCAGGGATTTCTCGAAAATTATAATTGGGGTAAGACCTCGAAAAAGTTTTAACTGCTGGAAAACCTAGATTTTTACTAAGGGGGTTTCTCCGTGGAAAACGAGTTGCTGGTGAAACTTGCAGATAAGACGTTGACGAAAGAGAGACTGCGCCAAAGGATTAAGCAAGATTTTGGTTTGCTACCTGTGCTGCTTCAGGGCATTTGCTCGCCAAAAGCGACAGTTCGGTATGGTTGTGCAAAGGTGTTAATGGATTTAAGTGCTGAGCTTCCAGATAAGCTGTATCCTTACATGGATGCATTTATAGAGCTTCTGGACAGCAAGTACAGAATTTTAACGTGGAACGCTATGGCTATAATTGCAAATTTAGCCAAGGTTGACAAGGAACAGAAGTTTGATGCTGTATTCGATAAGTATTATGGCTTCTTGAGCAACGAGTATATGGTAACTGTTGCTAACGTGGTTGGCAATTCCGGAAATATCGCATTGGCAAAACCTTATCTTATCCCTAGAATAACGGCTGAGCTACTGAAAGTTGAGGACCTTTCTGTGACCCCACACTTAACAGAAGAATGTAAAAGGGTTATTGCTGAACACGCCATTAAGACGTTAGATTTGTTTTTCGACAAAAACGAGAAAAAAGAAAAGAAAAAAGTGCTTGCGTTCGTTGAAAGGCAGCTGGATAGTTCAAGAAGAACACTGAGGATCAAAGCAGCAGATTTCATCAAGAAATGGCGCTAAGCATCCAGTGAGATGCAACTATCACTTCTGTTTCTCTTTAGGTTTTGAACCTATCTCTACACATAATATGTTAATTTGGTAGCTTTTTTCTCCAATCTGCATTTTTCCCTGCGCATGATATCCTCTGCTTCCAGTCTTGAAGTCTTTCTTAGACAGAATAAAACTCTGCTTTTCTCCATTCAACTGTATTGTAGCTAAATTCACTTCACTCATCTGAAATCACCATTAAACTCATAGGTCATCATCGTCCCTTTTCACCTTTTCGCTGCATTGCCCACTCTAGCTGCTCGGAATTACTACTCCCTCCCTTATTTGAAGGCTGAAATGTTCGTGGAATCAGAGGTTGACCGCGGGCAAACTCGTAAGTTTCAGAAAAGTGGCAGTATGGTGCCTCGGTGTAAATACAATAGAGAATGTTATTGATGTTAGCATAATTTTTTGTTATGTTAGCTCCGAATTGTCCTTGTCCCAAAAAAGAGTGTGAGCGCCGCAGCGATTGCGAAGAATGTGTCAAACATCACAAGGCAAAGAATGAGTTGCCCTATTGTGCAAGATAAGCAAAACCTGTGCATTTTTCGTTGTGACCTTGGTGCGGTCGCCGGGATTTGAACCCGGGATCGCAAGCTTGGAAGGCTTGTGTCCTAAACCAACTAGACGACGACCGCCATCTGGACACAAGCCTAAACCAAAAACAACAAAATAAGCCTATCTCAACTAAAGCAGAAGAAGCCGTAATAAACGCGTTAATCGCAATCAAAGCAGACGGAATCCGAGAAGTCATGTGCAGACATATTAACTATAAATTTGAAGAACTCGCAAGAAACGCAGACATATTCAATACAAGAGCAGTAAAACAATACATCTAAGAAGCCACCAACCAAATCACAGGAGAATTGCTGTCACAGGACACCCGAAACAAATTCGCTTATGCATACTCCAAATTCTGTGAAGTACACGAAACCTTTTGGAAACGCCCATACTACAAAGTAGACGAAAAAATTCGATTAATACCAACCACTGAAAACGTAGAATTCATAATAAATAATGCTAGCCAAAAATACGCAATCATATTTACTATTTTTGCCGAAACAGACGCAGAAGGAAAATAAAATATTTTGCCAAAACATTTAATAGTTAGAAATATATAACTTTATGTTAGATAAATACAATAAAATGTTAGATATAATTAAATGGAGGCTGAGAAAAACGAAAAAATATAGAAAAATATTATTCGTTTTAGGAAATTTGATTTGCCTAGCTGGAGCATCACTGATGTTTAACGGAGCAATTCTGGGCGAAACAACAACAAATATCGTGACCATACTCGGAATAACAGGAATAGGCCTAATCGCAACCCAAAAAAGAACCATGAACAACGGAGGTGAATAGGTATGGCTACATTCGGATGGCCAATAATTCTAATCCTAAACGCCGTGATAATTATTCTGCTGGCAATATTTGTAATCTGGACGGTGCAAAAAAACAAGAAAGCAGGATATCCAATGCAAG
>SMTZ1_10005240_pt1 | contig 15874 bp, 12 predicted proteins | sample DeeMarSWOR136_30_FD_25667 | JGI IMG/M metagenome (IMG submission 25667)
CCGAGACAGAATATCCAGTTTGAGGCCCCGGCCGCTTGGAAAGAAAATCCTTACCATAAGGATAAGGGGATTTATGAAATATATGATCCAGATACAGATATCCATGTCATGCTCTGGTACACGACGACCGAACAGGACGCCCCTAGATACCTCGAGAAAATGGCAGACATGAAAGGTCTTGTCCTCGAGGGTAAGCCCGCAAAAATAGAGATTAAAAATCGTGATGCCTGGCTTTATAATGCTCCCGGTCTCGTCGATAAAAAATCCGTTCAAATTCTGCTGGCGGTTATTCCGGATGGAAAATCAAAAGAATATCCGCGAGAAAACGCTCTGCATATTATCCAGGTTTGGTGCCCGGAAGAACAATTTACGGATAATGAGCAAGGTATGATGCTCATACTTAGCAGCATTCAGATTACTGAGTAACGAGTTGATTCTTGTAAAATAGGACGGAGATGATCCGCAAGGTCTATGAAGTCGATCCCCTCATATGTCCTACATGACTAATCATATGAACGAGTTCAAGCAGTTGACCTTAAGGTTTTGTGGGTGATATGTAAAAGAATCATAATGGTCATCCGTTAAAATCTTTCGGAATTATCTACAAATCCGTGATTGTCCAATAAGGGTATTTGGGAATGATCTCGCTTCAAAAGATTTTTAAGAGGAGGTGTTTGATGATTCGAAAAAAGGTTATAAAGTTTTCGCTGATTTTTTGTTTATCTGTTTTTACACTCCAATCATTATCCTTCGCTCAAAGAACAGGATACACAAAAGAAGAATTCATTCGACGGAGAAATGTTTTGATGGATCAAGTTAAAGACGGAATGATAATTCTTTTCGGGGAATCAAGGCCACAGCCAGCTGCTCATTTCCGTCAGGATAATGACTTCTACTATTTCACAGGAATAGAAGACAAAAACGCAATCCTGATAATGGTTCCCAAGACAAAGCAATCATTTCTCTTTTTGCCTGAACAGAGCTCCAGGGAAGATATGATGGACGGGCCAAATCTGTTTAAAGACGAAAAGGCAAAAGAAAAAACCGGGATTACAAGTATTTTCCCCTTGGGTTTTTTCGATGAGTCTATCGCCAGAAATGCAGGAAGGTTTGGACTCACCTTTCACCTAAGATTATCCCCGCGGGATGCTGTGGATAGCGCCCGGTGGGAATATCTCATACATGACGCAAGAAAGAATAAGACTCACTACAACGACCAGATTTTGCTCGATAATTACCGGATTAAAAAGCTCAAAGAACGCTACCCGGCTTTCGAGTTCAAGGATATTACTCCTTTTATTGATTCCATGAGATTGATTAAAAGCCCAGAAGAGATTGAAATATTGAGGCGAAACGGAAAAATATCCGCAGAAGCAGTAAAACAAGCGATGCTGGCAACAAAGCCCGGTGTTTATGAGTATGAACTGGAAGCAGCTGCGATCCATGTTATTTTAAAGAACGGCGCAAAAGGGGCTGCTTATTCTCCTATCGTTGGTTCTGGTCCGAATACATGCATTCTGCACTACAATAAGAACTCAAGAAAGACTGAAGACGGTGATTTAATACTTATGGATTTCGGGGCTGACCTTGATTATCTCTGTATGGATATCACCCGAACATGGCCTGCTTCAGGCAAGTTCACTCCAGAACAGAGAGAAGTCTATACGATTGCTCTGGAAATCCAAAAAGCCTGCATCGAGGCTTACCGTCCGGGAGTCACAACCGAGGATGTTCAAAAGCACGTGGCTGAAGTTATGAAAAAGAAAGGATTAAACCCAAAGGAGCAAAAAGGAGGCATAGGCCATTATGTGGGAATGGCTGTTCATGATGTTGGACCTCGTGGAGTTCCCCTAAAAGAAGGAATGGTTTTTGCCATAGAGCCTGGATTTTATTATCCAGAGAAAAACATCGGCATCAGGATTGAGGACACTGTTCTGATAACTAAAAATGGATGCGAAGTATTGAGCAAGGATGTACCCAAAGAAATTGATGAGATAGAAAAATTAATGTCAAAAAAGAGATAAATTCTTTTTATTCTTGGCATAAAACCTGCTCGATCTTTGGTATACTGTATTGTATGAAACGAATATTATGACGAGGAAGTTGAAGGGGAAGCATAGATGAGAAGAAGTAGCCTGCTTCACATTTTATTGGCAGCATGTCTTTTACCGATTAACATCCATGCCGTGAATCCTGACTCCTCGGAATGGGAGCTCAAAGTCGCAGTAGATAAGGCTGAGATTCGGCTGGAAGCTGATATAAAGAGTCCGGTCGTCACCACTGCCTTGAAGGGAACGGTTCTCAAGTCGCATGAAAAAGCAGGAGAATGGTTCCGAGTGATCATAGGACCCGATGAAAAAGGATTCGTGGTTATAGGCTACCTTCACTCTAGCGCTGTGGATATCATAAAAGAAAAGATAAAAAAAGAACCGGAGTTTTGGAAAGAAGAACCGGAGTTTTTCAAGGGAAGACGATTTGGTTTAAAAATTAGCGGAGGTTTCGGATATTTTTTTGGTGGGGACATAGATAAAGGGACCAGAGGTTTGTTCGATACAACGGCTGATTTTCTCTCCTCCGCAGGCTACACGTTGGATAAGAGGACAGAATCCTTTCATACAGCAATGGACATGTCAGTAGATGTCATTTTTTATGTCAAACCCCAGTTTGGGATTGGACTCGGATCAGGCCTCATTCGTGCGACTGAGACAAACCTTCTCATCGTGATGGGCAAGGAGATACTCCTGGAACATCAGATTGGAATTATCCCCAAGGTCAATGCTGTTCCTATCAGGCTCGGATTATTTTTCATCCTTCCCATCCATCGTTCATTTTCGATCTCCTTTAACGGTGGAACCTCTCTTTATCTGGCTAAATATTCTTATGGCTTGGCAACAACCTGGGATAGCATGGATAATATTAACCAGGATGCAAATGCCAAGGGTTTCGGTCTTCATGCCGGGATTGGCCTCGATATCAAATTGAACCAGAGAGCTGCCTTTGTCATCGAAGGCCAAGGAAGATATGCCAAGATTTCAAACTTCAAAGGGAAGGAAACAAAAAGAGAGGCTACCGGCCTTGGTTACGTTTATTCGGAAGAAAATGGAACGCTTTATTATCTGGATGATGGAAACCACCCTTATTTAGCCATCCTTGAAGAAGAACCATCCGGGTTAAAGACGACAAGAAAGGCCTTTTTTGATTTCAGTGGTTTTACCCTTCGCGCTGGATTGATTATTAAATTTTGAAGTTGTCTTACCCTCTTCTTTTCTAAAAAGATTCGTTTTTAAAAGAAGAGAGGAAAGAGGAAGACCTAAAGATTTATGGAGCTGGCAAAATGAAACAAAAGATCTCTATATGCCTCTTTTCAATGATTATTCCTATCCTTTCCGTTATCCTTTATGCCATGGAAAATCCCGAGCTACCCAAAAAATACGAGATATGGAGGGAAGAGGTCGCCTACATCATCGCCCCAAAGGAAAAAGAGGTCTTTCTCAAGCTGGAAAACGACAGGGAAAGGGATCTCTTCATAGAGGAGTTCTGGCGACAAAGAGATCCGACTCCGGGAACAACTCGTAATGAGTTTAAAGATGAGCACTACCGGAGGATTGAGTATGCGAATAGAGTATTCGGAAGAGGAACTCCTATTAAAGGATGGAGAACGGATAGGGGGAGATTCTACATCATGCTGGGCAGGCCTTCCCACGTGGAGAAATACTCGACATCAGACGCACATCCCATAGAGATCTGGTATTATCGCGGAAATCCCAAACTGGGGCAGGCACCAAGCTATCGTCTCCTTTTCTTCCAGAGATATGGAACAGGAGAGTTTAAACTGTACAGCCCCGCTGCAGATGGGCCAAAAAGTCTTGTCGCTTTCACAGAGAGAAAAAATGAGTTTTATAATCCCCGAAGAACAACCCCGGCGGAAGAAGAAATGTTAAACAAATTGAGCCCAGTTATGGAGAAAAGAGACGTGGATGCATACATGATATTGCATTTCAACATTGGGCTCGACCTGGCTGAGGCTGCATTGTCAAACTTTCCAGGAAGGAGCGGCCCGGAACAGATTCTCCCTTCTGCGATTTTGATAAGAGAAGTTGAGACCTATCCCCATAAAAAAGTTGATGATGATTACGCCTACGAGTTTTTAGAGCATAAAGCGGTCGTTGAAGTCAGTTATTCCGTTCATTACATAGGAAATCATTCGAGGGTGAGCATTATTCAGGATCCCTCAGGCCTTTTCTTCTTAAATTACACCATTGTTCCTGAAACTTTCTCTATCGAACTCTATGAGGATAAATATTTTACGAATATCAAGGCGTCCACCCGCCTGACAGATTTGGAGGGGAGAACCATCTTCCAAGGAGAGAGAAATGTTCCGCTTGATCTCAGAAAGGATGAACTAAAGATATTGGAGAAGAGTTCTTTTCATTTCTGCGATTCCTTCCCCGTAATTCCTGGGAATTACACCTTAAACGTTTTGATGCAAAATATGGTCACTAAGGAATTCACATCTTTCGAGAAAAATATTTCCATTCCCGAGGGAAAAATCCTGCAGATGAGCCCTCTCATCCTAGCCAGGAAAATCAACAGAGATTCCCCGTACAGCCAATCAAGCAGAGCCTTCCAGGTGGGAAATCTTCAGATCTATCCATCCGTTAACAACTCATTCCTTCAAAAAGACGACCTGTTCCTGTTCTTTCAAATCTATAGCCTAACCCGGCAATTGAAAGATGAGGGGAAACTGGAAATAGCATTTTATTCGGGCGCTCAGCTAGTCCAAACAATACGGAGGAAAATCAATGAGTACGCAAACGGCGGCGATTTTCTCGAAGAAATCTCTCTGGATAAATTCCCTCCTGGAACATACACTCTCGTTGTTTCTCTTCTCGACTATGATGAGAGGACGCTTCTTTCAGAAAGAGATACTTTCTCTATCACAACAAAACCCTTTCCCGGAACCTGGATGGTCGCTCAGACCAACCCATCGCCTGATAATCCTTACTACTCCTATGTATTGGGGAGTCAATTTTTAAATAAAGGGAATGTCCAGATGGCTCACCAAGAATTAGCGAAAGCCTTCGAGAGAAAGCCGGATTCACTGGATTACGGCCTAAGCTACGCGAGGGTCCTCTTAATCTTAAAAGAATTCCAGAAAGTGAGAGAAATCCTCATTCCTCTTGAGAAAGCGGGAAAGGAGAGTTTTAGACTTTACACTTATCTCGGTAAGGCATCTCAGGAACTGAATGAGTATAAAGATGCGATCATTTCTTATCAGAAGGCTCTTTCACATAGAGGTGATGTTGTGGAGATCTTAAATTCCCTTGGAGAGTGTTATAATAAGCTTGGGGATAATGAACAGGCTTTACGAGCCTGGCAGAAATCATTGGAGATAGACCCCAAACAGGAGAATATCAGAAGAATCATCGAACAGATAAAAAAGAAGTTAACATAAAACTAGACTCCCGTCCAGGAAGGGCCCTCGCTGTCGGAAGCAGCCGTCTTTGTCTTGAATACTTCTTACTAGGGATTATGTTTTATTGATTTCTTTGATCGCCCAATCGGCGGCTCTTTTTATGACATTTCTTGGAGATTCCATTTTTGCGGCCTCTTTGAGAAAAGACAGGTGCGAGCGGTCACCGCATTTTCCGATGGATTTTAATGCTTCAGCTTGAGCAAGATAACTGTCATCTTCTTTAAACTGTTTCTTGAACAGAGAGACCAGTTCCGGTTCTTCATAATTTCCGAGGACTCCTAAGGCAGCCACTCTGACTTTTGAATTTTTATCTGCGCATTTCTCCTTGAACAAGCCGAGATGTTCCCTTTTTTTGAGTGTTCCTAGAGTTTCGATTGCGCTTTGCCGTACAGCCCAGAATTCATCATTTTGGGCTCTATCCTTGAGGCCTCTCATTGCCATGGGATCGTCTTGAAATTCTGCGAGCTCTGATGCTGCCCAACTCCTCCCTATGACGTCATCGTTTTTAAGCTGGTACAGAAGCTCTTCCAGGTTTTTTTCAAACGTCCATTCCTTCAAAAGATAATTTCCTTCGTCAAACCTGACCAAAAGAGGCTTTTTATCAACCGAGAATTCAAAAGCTTGCTCTTTGTGTTTTATCCACACTTTTTCGGATATTCTTTTTTCTGGAGTGGTGATTCCGATGATAACAGGAATCGTATAAATCGGTATCCCTTGGGATGTGTCCTGAGTTTGAACGACTTTCAATTTGATCTTTTGACTCTGTTCATCCCAGGTGTAGCTGATTTTAAAAAACGGATGGCCGGGCTTAAAAATAAACTGTTCGAAAAACCAGTCCAGGTTCTGTCCGGTTACATCTTTAATAGCAGTCATGAAGTCGTGAGTGTCGACCGCCTGAAACTCGTGTTTGTGCAAGAAGTGCTTGAGAGTCCTGAAAAATGGTTTGTCTCCTATGATAAACCGGAGCATATGAAGAACAGCAGCACCTTTAGGATAGGTGTGACTGTCAAAATTATCTTGAGGACGGTTATACCTGTCGAAAACAATCGGACGGATGTATCTCTGATGCGCTTCCTGCAAATACTGGTTCTTTTTTCGCAGCAGGTCATAGGCGCCTTCATCTTCTCCTTTATCGTGCCGCGTGTAGAGATAGTCGGAGTAGGTGCCGAAGCTTTCGTTCAGCCAGGTTTGGGACCAGGTCCTTAAGGTGATGAGATCTCCCCACCATTGGTGTGCTGCCTCATGAGCAATGATTCTTTCCCATGAAAAATCCTGTTCTGCCCGCCTATCATGAATAACTCCTTGACCGAGAACTGTGGCTGTTGTGTTCTCTGCGCCGCCTCCCATCCGGGGAGAAGTGACCTGTGCGTATTGCGCCCAGGGGTATTGGTAGCCAAACAGGCTGTTGAAATAATCAATAATATGAGGCGTTTTCTTGAAGATCCATTTCGCATCTTCCACGTCCTTCTCATAGACCCAGTAGGTGACTGGAAGCGAGCCGAGAGAATCCTCTATGACAGCAAACGGGCCGATAGCCAGCATGAAGAGATAGGTGGAATGGGGAAGCTCCTGTGACCAATGATAAGTTTTCGTGCCATTTTTTTTGTCTTCTTTGACACTGACCAGCTTGCCGTTGGAGAGCACCTTGTATTTATTCTTGACGGTGATTATCATCTCATCGGTCACCTTGTCATGAGGAAAATCATAACAGGGAAACCAGTGATGAGCCCTGTCCGGCCAGGATACTGTCGATACCATAACGGGATTGGCAGGGCTTTCCTCATCAAAGAACAGGCCGACCTTTGGGTTTGTCGCGTGGTATTTGACGGTGAATGTCACTGTCTCGCCGTATTCATAAGCTTTCGAGAGATGGACTGTGATGAGCTTATCCGTTTGTGTGAATTGAAGGGGCATATTCTCAGAGTTCGTAACAGCGGCAACAACAAGCTCCTCTGCGTCCAGCAGACATTCCTTGAAATCATCTCTTAAGGGAGTCAGAGTGATTTTGTTTTCTCCCTCAAAATATTTTTTATCCAGGTCAAAAGTCAGAGCAATGCGGTAATGTTTGGCATCGTAATCCCGGCTCCTTTCATACTGAAAAGGCCGCTCGTAGACATTAACTTTTTGTGCATGTAAAACAAGAAACAGAGAAAGCAGGAAGGATAGAATCGCGACAAGTCTTTTCATGATGAAACTCCTCGAAGGCTATTATTTCTTTTTCATCAAAGCCTCGACCTCAGCCAGAGACCTTGGGATCCCCTGCGAGAGATTCTCATACCCGTTTTCCGTGATCACTATTGTGTCCTCAAGACGGATTCCCATTTCTTGGTCAGGATAAGGCAGGTTGATGTCACAGGCAAAGACAAATCCTGGACGCATGACTTCATCCGGGCCGGCAAAGGTTCCCATGGGATCATGGGTGGCCATACCGATAGAATGGTTGTACCCACCATACCGAATCAATCCTTTGAATTTTGGATCTTCTTCGTCATACCCGTTTTCTGCCAAGAATTGCTTCACTTTCTCCCCCACATCCCTGAACTTGATACCAGGCCTGTAATTGTCCAGGCAGGTTTTCCGGATCCCGTAGGACATTTCATATATTTTTTTTTGCTTTGGCGAGAACTTTCCGTTGGCTGGGAAGGTGGAAGAAATATCCGCATGGTAATAGCTGTAGTCAGGACCTGCATCCAGGATGATGAAATCACCGTTTTCGAGAATCCGGTCATGCTTGTGATAATGGCCAAAAGCATGATTGGGCCCGGACATCAAAATGACATAGAAAGCCAGATCCTGGGCTTTTTCTCTCTTGCAGACATATTCAAACAGGGCGGCGAGTTCTTTCTCCGAGGCTCCAGGACGTGTGGCTTTCATCACTGCGATATGTGCTTTGACTCCAATTTGAGCCGCTATGCGCAGGTGTTCAATTTCTGCGGGGGACTTGATTTTTCTAAGGTCCCAAATCAGAGGGGAACAGTCTTTGACCGTAATATGAGGAAATTTCTCTTTCAGTTGCTTCACAAATTGAAGTTCACGTGTCAGCCTTCCATCCCACATATTCATCGTCATTGTATTCTGCAAAGCTTTGAATTTTTCATTGGTGTTTTCCCGGCTCAGTTCTTCTGGTCTGAACATCGTATAAAAGACATCAGTCTGCAGACTCAGCCTTGAAAGTGTGGAGGACAAGCGTTCGATGGGTAAAATCCTGCTGATCCCGGTCACCTCCTCAGGTGTGCGAACGAGTTCAACAGAGATGCCCTCTCCTCGAGCCTCCCTCTCGTTGATCGTGAAGAAAAGAGTGCTCTGTTTCCTGATTCCGTCCATGATCAAGACAGCATTTGGAATTTCCACACCGCAGAAATAGTAAAAATCATTGTTTTGATAGAATTGAATATCCGATGCTGGAGTTGTTGCACCTAAAATGACCGCCACACCATCAGGTATCTTTTCCATGAGTTTAGCCCGTCGGGCTGCATACTCGGATTTGTCAAATCCTTGCTCTGCGCAAGGAATCTGAATAGAAATAAACAGGAGCGAAACCATTATTGAAATCGGGATCATTTTTTTCATCGTTTACCTCCAGTAATAAAGGATATTCATTCCAATAGCGCGAATAACCGCTCAATTGATGTCATTCGTGTCCCATAATAGTATAAAATTATGATTAAATTAATAAAAAATTGTGAAAGTTACAACTGTATTTTTAAATACTGTGCTCGCGTTCCACGTTATATTGGCGTTCGAAAAAAACGGATTCATCAATCCAGCCCGAGATGAATCCTCGTGATACCGAATACGCTAAAAGAGTCCTGCAAAACTCGAAGGATAAACTGCGTGAATTAGGGGTAGAAAAATAAGATTTTGGTTGGAGGCCTTATTATAATCTCTTTGATATGGAAATGAGAGCCTGACTCCGGGCGCAAAAAGCAGCGCTTCGCTTGAGTGCCGGAGTTTATGGATTATCCGGGTTTCATAGCAAAAGTGACCTCTTACTTCCCAGATAATTATGTTTATATTTAGTCATAATATGCCGCTAAATTAATTATTTAAGGGCATTCTTTCCTAAAAACGTCGTTGAATACTAACATTTTGCGACATTGAAACAAACTATAATTTTAAGTAGGATATATTGAGATTATTGCCTAAAGTATTTCATGATGACTTATCAATAGGAGGCGAACTTGAAAAAGACACTTATTTCTGCGCAAATTTTTCTTCTCGTTTTAGTTTTAATATGCATTTCTCCTGCATTCTCCGAAGAGAAAGAGAAGCCCGATTTTTCCGAAGCCATCCGGATGATCGACACCTGGCTTGAGGCCCAGCGCGATTATGACAATCTGCCAGGCATATCGGTCGCCATAGTCACGGATCAGGAAATACTGTGGAGCAAAGCCTATGGGATGGCCGACCTCGAAAAAGAAGTTTCTTCATCTCCGAGCACGATCTACAGCATCTGTTCGATTTCCAAACTGTTCACTTCTGTGGCCATAATGAAGCTCCGCGATGCCGGAAAACTCCGGCTCGAGGACCTTGTCGCTGATCACCTCCCCTGGTTTAATCTTCAGCAGCAGTTCCCGGATGAAGGCCCCATAACCATTAGATCCGTCCTCACCCATTCTTCCGGCATCCCCCGTGAATCGGACTATCCCTACTGGACCGGACCCGATTTTCCCTTCCCCTCACCAAAACAGGTCAAAGCCAAGCTCGGCAGCCAAAAAACCCTCTACTCCCCCTCCACCTATTTTCAGTACAGTAACCTCGGGATAAGTTTGCTGGGAGAGATCGTTGCCGAAGTCTCCGGAATGCCCTACGAAAAGTATATCGAAGAGAATATACTGAAACCTCTGCGGCTGGCCAATACGCGCACCAAGCTTCCGGAATCCCTCTGGAGAGGGAAATTAGCCACAGGCTACACCGCCAAAAAGCGCGACGGCAGCCGCGGCATGCTCCCCTTATTCCAAGCCAAAGGCATCGCCGCAGCTGCGGGGTTTTCCTCGACGGTCGAAGACCTGGCCCTGTTTGCGTCCTGGCAGTTTCGTCTCCTGGAAAAAGGAGGAGAAGAAATCATTAAAGCCTCTACGCTCCGTGAAATGCACCGTGTGCATTGGGTGGATCCCGATTGGAAGACCACCTGGGGACTGGGCTTTTCAGTCTGGGAAGTGGATGGAAAAACAATGGTCGGACACGGAGGATCGTGTCCAGGATACCGAAGCACTATGACTATCGACCCCAACAAAAAACAGGCTTTCATCGTCATGATAAATGCCCAGGGTGTTTCCCCGGGCAGATACGCGACAGGAATGAGAGAGATCTTGAACAAGGCCAAAGACAAGGGCGAGGAGGAAAAAGCAGCGGTTGACCTCGAAGCCTACGCGGGTCTTTACGATTCACAGCCCTGGTGGGGAGAGACGGCTGTGCTCCCCTGGCAAGGCAAATTGGCTATGTTCGGGCTTCCGTCTGAAAACCCGGGCAAAAGATTAACCCTGCTGAAACATATCGAGGGCGACACGTTCCGCCGCGTGAGAGATGATGAAACTCTTGGGGAAGAAGTTGTGTTTGAGAGGGATAAGACCGGCAAAGTATTCCGGATGTGGCAGCACAGCAACTACGAGAATAAAATTAGATGAAATAATCGGCCGTATTAATTAAGCTGCTTCAGGATGGAAAAAGGAAATTCTTATAAATAGCTAGGTTAGAGATGAAACGCTCAACACTGGAATTGCTGTGCTGTCCTATTTGTCAAGCTGCGCTTTCTCTGCGAGATGAACGCGGTGAGGGAATCGTGGATGAGGGGGGCTTGTTCTGCTCACAATGTGAGAGGACCTTTCTCATCAAGAACGGCGTTGCCTGTTTTGTCGATCCGCAGGAACTAGAGGGCCTTAACCGGCGGTTCGCTCGCTTCTATGACAGGATTTCGCGCGTCTACGCTCTTTTCACCAAGCTGTCGTTTTTGCCCATGGGCGGCGAACGCAAGGCGCGTAAACAGATTTTGGACCGGCTGGAATTGAACAGTGGGCGCATTTTGGAAGTTTCGATAGGTTCTGGTGAGAATCTTCCCTACTTATTTGAGTCGCCGGGTGTGGGTGAAGTATATGGCCTGGACATCTCTGCCTGCCAACTGGCGCGCTGCAGTAGCTTGGTCACCAAGCGAGGCTGGTCAGTAGACCTCTTCCTGGGGACGGCTGAGGCGTTGCCTTTTAAAGCGGGATCCTTCGACAGCGTCTTGCACATTGGTGGGATCAATTTCTTCTCGGGCAAAAAGCAGGCCATTGATGAGATGATCCGTGTCGCGCGGCCGGGGAGTAAAATCGTCATTGCCGACGAGACGGAACGACTGGCGCAATTCTTCAATCGTATCACTGGTTTCTTGCGCCCGGACCAAGGCAAGAAAGTGGACACGGCCGTGCCCGTTCATCTGGTGCCAGAAACGATGGAAGAGATACGGGTTGACGGCATATGGAAAATGCACGGCGTGTATCATGGCTACTGCCTGGAATTCAGAAAGCCAGCATAGCCGAAACGTTTCTGTTTCGCCCCTTTATCCGCTAATACACGCAAAAAAAAAGGATAAGTGCCCCAATTGTATGCGATACCGAATAAAACATTGAATCCGGTTGACTCATTTATGATTAAATATTATTCTAGGGGCAAAATGAGGTAAGGGAAACATTCATCATGGAGAAAACAGAAACTTTAAAGGATGGCACAAAGGTAACCATAAGAAACCTTACTGTCGAAGACCTTGACCGGCTTATGAGCTTTTACCGGTCGCTCCCGGAAGAGGACCTAAAATACCTGCGGGTCGATGTTACAAACAGAAATATAGTCAAGCAGAGGATCGAATTTGCTGAGTCGGGAAACATCTTCCGCATCATAGCCCTCAAAGGAGACAGCATTATCGCTGACGGGGCACTCGAGCTAACGAAAGAGGAGTGGCGCAAGCATCAGGGAGAGCTGAGAGTAATCGTGGCTGAAGAGTTCAGGCGCAAAGGAGTCGGGATGATCATCATGAGAGAGCTATACTTCTTGGCGATAGAAAAAAAGGTAGAGAAGGTAGTCGCCAAGATGATGAAGCCTCAGGTTGCGGCCAGGACTATTTGCAGGAAGCTTGGATTCAAGGAAGATGTTCTTATCCCTGATTATGTAAAAGACCAAACCGGCAAATTTCAGGACCTGGTAATCATGACCTGCGACATTAATGAGTTATGGAAGGAGCTCGATCAATTCTACATGGACTCGGATTGGGAGCGCTGCAGATAGGCTCATTTTTCAGTAACCTGATAGCAATCAACGGGGCTAATAATAATAATTAGAAGGCAAAAGTACACTTTTTTGCGTATAAAATAACTTCTTCACTCACCACCATTAAGCATAAATCAGCTTATTGCTTATTGTATGAATGGTTTTGGCATATAGTCTCGATTTTGCTGCTGTTGAACCTGCCTTTTTTACTGTGATAAGCTCATTCGAGGATGTTAGTTGACAAAATTGTCAAAATTCCATCCTTATGAAGTTATTTATCAAAGATATAGATTATGATTGAGATTTTGGCTTGTTTACGAAATTTACGTATCATGTAGAATAGGGATTATGTTTTCTCTGATTATATTAGGACATTTAATAAGCAAGAAAGGTAATATTCTCCCTTTGGTTTACATAGGCTATGCTTTTTACATCCCTGCTGCTGTGTTTGTTATTTCTTCACACACTAGTCTTAAGCACAAGGGAAAACCAGAGTCAGGTTGGGAGCATACAACTAAGCTTATCGAAAGCAGTGTATATCAAATTGTACGACATCCGCTTTATCTGGGGAGTGCACTCTTTACGATAGGGATAATCTTACTCATCCAATCCATTCCTTCAACAATATTTGGTGTAGTAGCGATATTCTGCTTTTGGACGGCGTCAAAAAAAGAAGACGAATTCAACATAAAAAAATTCGGAGATAGTTATAGAAGATATATGAAAAAAGTCCCCATGTGGAATTTCTTGAAGGTAATAAAAAAATTAAAAAGGGATTTTTGAGTTGCGAAGTATAAATGAGAAAATTACACTGGTTGTCTTATTGCTATTGGCCTTGAGCAACTTGATATTCTTTATCGTAAGTTCACATTCAGGCCCGATTGTGGGATTTATTGTGGCTGCTTCCATAGCCATTCACTGGTGGAGAAAAAGAGACAGCATGCTTATTATAATCATAGCAATCATATGGATCTTTTTTCATATCTACGAGCTGGTTGTGATGGAGGCTAGCTCTCAACCCGTATTATTTTACCTGAATTTGTTACTCCCTATTCTTTTGCTCTACTTCGGTTTAAGAGAAAAAAGACAAGAAAGCATTCGCTCCAGATAATGCTTGCTAACGAAAATAATTAAAGAAAATGAAATTGTCGTGAAATATTACATTACGCGCCATTTTCTAAACTTCAATCATTACCTTCATCTCCTCAAACCCGGCTTCATGGCCGAACGCCCTCACTTCAGGTAGTCCAGTGCAAACTTTTGACGGCGGCTGAGGAGAGTAAGGCGTTGACCGTGTTTATTTGTGTGTGGTATATTCGCTTATTCGCAAGGGCAGAATAGTGGTAAATTGAAGCGGATTTATTGCTCGATACAATAATAAATTCCTTGCATCAACTTATTATCATGGTAAAAACTTCAGTCTGGAGAATTCAGTCATGAACAATAAAAAGGTGATCATTATAGGTGCCGGGATCTCTGGCTTATGTGCAGGCAGTTATCTTCAGATGAATGGTTATGACACTGAGATCTTTGAACTGCAAAAAGAAAAGGTTATACTTTTGACCTCTGCATTCACTGGCTTGTCGGCTCTTCGCCTTCGGACAATTTTTACGGTCTATGGAACGAACTCATTGATATAGAGAAATTGGATTTCGTGGATCATGAAATATTTTTCCAAGTCGAAGACAAAGAAGGAGGCAAACTCCGTATGTTTACAAATGTGGACAGATTAGAAGAAGAGATGAAGAGCGTTGCACCTGAAGACAGAGATATCATCGAAGATTTTATCGGAGGGATTAGAAAATTTCTCCCTTTTAGCATGCCGCTAAATAAAGCACCCGAAGTGATGAATCCTTTTGACGGCCTGAAAATGATGTTTAAAATGTTCCCCTATTTCGGGGCTTTTAAGAAATGGGATAAAATATCTGCCGAAGAGTTAGCCAGCAGATGTAAAAATCTATTGCTCAGCAGAGCCATCCTGGAAATATTTTTGCCCGATAGCCCTGTATTTTTTCTCCTTTATACACTTGTAAGCATGCATAAAAAGTCGGCCGGATATCCAGTAGGCGGCTCGCTTAATTTCGCTCGATTGATTGAAAAGAAATATATAAACCTGGGGGGGAAAGTAAATTATAACTCCAGGGTAGAAGAGATCATAGTGGACGACGACATTGCCAGAGGGATAAGACTGGAGAACGGTAACACACATCTGGCAGACATCATCATTTCCGCAGCTGATGGATACAGCACAATTTTCAAGATGCTGAATGGAAAATATATCGATGAAAAACGACGTGAGTATTACAGCGGACAGAGCGAAAAGCTGAAGGTTTTTCTAATTTTTCCTCTAAAAAAACCCCTTGTGGTGGATGAGAGCATAAATTATGAATATCTTCCTGTCAGGATTTTCAACTTTGATCCAACGCTTGCGCCTGAAGGAAAAACTAGTATAACCGTGAATCTTGGTACCTATAACTATGAATTCTGGGTGAATCTTAGAAAAAGTAATAAAGAGAAATATAGACAGGAAAAGGAAAGAATTGCAAACGAGGTTATCGAAGCTCTGGAAGAGCGATTTGGGAACATTAAATCGAATATTGAGGTAACGGATGTTTCGACCCCCGCATCCTTAATAAGATTTACTAACAACTGGAAGGGCAGTTTTGAAGGCTGGCATCCTGGGCGAGGGACAATGATGATACATGATCGGGCAATGGGTAGAACCAGGAGGAGGGCTTCCTCCGGCAATAATGTCCGGAAGGAATGTGGCTCAGATTATTTGTAAAAAGGATAGGAAAAAATTCACAATATTGTCTTCTTGACTCTTTTTTCACTCGTTGTTACTCTTGAATCCAACTTAGTCTTTTATCAAATTTTGAGGAATTTACAAAGTATCGAGACATGTTGGTCACGGTGAGAGACCGGGTCAAGAGTCAGATCAAAGAGGGGAAGACGCTTGAAGAAATTCTTGCTTCTAAACCCACAGCGGATTTTGATAAGGTTAAGGCGGAAGCAATTCCTCCTGAGATGTTTGTGAAAATCATCTACAATGATTTAGCTAAGAAATAACGGCGAGGATGTTAGTGAAGGTCTTCAGGCGAAGTGGAAATCCCTCACTGTTTGGCAGCACGCCGGCTTTGGCTTAATGAACATGAG
>SMTZ1_10003455_pt1 | contig 15872 bp, 17 predicted proteins | sample DeeMarSWOR136_30_FD_25667 | JGI IMG/M metagenome (IMG submission 25667)
CTCTCATATATTTATCAGATTTCTCTTCATCTACTCTAATTCTTTCAACAGTTACACTTGGTTTTCTTTTTGGGGGCATGTGTATTCCACATACACCACCACCTATAAACGGAGCAGGAGCAGGTCTACAGTCTACCCATCTATACATTCCTAGTGTTGCTATTCCGACTGACATATTTTATCCTTCTAATTTTTTGAGTTGGTAAACTATTTTCTTTAACTCATAGAATAGATCAAAAGCTTGTTCAAAGTTTTTACCTGTAGGTCCAATTGCTTCTCTGGTTTTGCCATGAAAATGATTATACCATTTAGTAACATCTTTTTCTAATTTCTTTCTAAAAGCCATTATTTCTTTTTTATCTTCAGGTGAAATGGGTTGTGGTGCTTCCTTTTCATCAACCCTCCTATAATAAGGATCATTCATTGCCCTTTCCATATATTCTTTAAAATTACCTGCCATATTTTTACTCCTTATGATTTACCTCTCATAAATTTTTCAAGCCATACTTTATCCATGTCTTGTAATTTCTTTATAACACCAACAAGGTTTGGGACAATCTTTCTTATATCAGATTCAGCTTTGGTTAATTCTTTACCAAAATATGCTTTTGACTTTTTTCTGAGATCCCTAATATCATCTGCAAGATTGTTTAACCCCCTTGATATATCTTCCACTTCCATTCTCATATTTCCTGGTGAGATATCCATGGCTTCATTTAGATAATCTTTTAACTTACTCATACTTTTACCTGCTTCCAAGTTGTAAATTTGCCAGGACCGGAACTATTAACTGTAATGTCATATTCTCCGATTACTCCGGTAGCTGTTCCTACATTTGCTGCTGTATCATAGATTCTTATTCTTGCTGCAATCAAATTACAGTCAGCATCGAATGTAGTCTGATCTATATAAATGTTCTCATGAACGAGACCAAGTATTCTCTTATGTTCATCTGACAGAGTATCAAAATCATTTGCCCATATTCTGGTAATACCTGTCTTTCCCCATGGAAAATAAGTTTTGTGATATACTGCCAGAAACCAGTCACCGGAAACATTGGGAGTAAAAGTTGCTTCATAATGTCCACTGCCCAATTCAGTATATGTAACAATTATAGTACCACTGACCTCATTTCCATTAGGATCAAAAAGATCTTCATAAAACTCACTAGCACTTAATCCAGGCACAAGATTATTGTTCAGGTCTGTAACGGAAAACCCTCTTACAACTGGTTGACCTACTCTTCCAATTTCTGCCACAGAATACCTCCATTATCTAAAATCCCTTTTCTCCAGTACTGTTAATTTGGCATATCTAATTGCAGCAGAAGTAGAAGTTCTCAAACGTGCTGCAACTGTATAAATATTGTTTCCCTGTCTTAGATTCACATTTGTTTCAATGCTTCCTATTACCCAATTATTAGCTGTATTAGGAACATCGAATGGTGGAGATACTAGAGTTTGAATATCTCCAGAACCATCAAGATCTTCAGCCAATAGAAATTGAACTTCTGTTCCTTGTGTTCTTATTGCCCCTTCTAATCTAACTACTACGAGTGGCAATCTTTTTATAGGTACAACTTTAGTAGGGTTGAATACAACACCTCCTAATTCCTGCCAAGCAGTTGTAGTGGTTATATTAATTACCTGATCAACTACTTTCATACTTCCATAAACAATTTCTACTGAATATGGCTCACCTGTATGTGCTGCAATAATTCCATCCAAAGCAGTTTTTTGTGGTCCTGACAAATCAATGGGTGTTACAATATAACAAGTATCATTTGATTCATCCACATGTATATGTTCTAATAGACCTTCACCACCAACAGCAATTATTTCACTTCTCAATCTTCTAATACTTACTATTTGGTTTGGGAAATCACTGCTTATAGAATATGTATAAACTGCCATTAATCTACTCTCCTTAATTCTAAGAATGCTTTAAAAACTTTCCAAGCTTCTTCTCCACCTTCTTCTTTTCCACATTCAATATCCCAATGATAATTACCATAGGATATATCAATATGGAAGAATCCAGATCTTGGTATTCTTTCAGATGGGTCTGCATTAGGAACCTCTTCAACATATTCTACTTTTGTTACATCGTCATTTTGCTGAACTCTCATTCTGAAATTGACTGTTCCACTGTCAATACCATAAATCAATGCCCACGAAAGTCTATATGATCCAGGTCCAGGTGATGCAGAAAGAGAAAGAACAGATGTAAATCCAGATGCAGTTGATGTAAATGTTTCTATTCTTTCTGATGTTATAGTTTCTTCATATGTTTGACCGTCACCATCATGAGCAGCAACCAGAGCATCAAGTATAGACTCATCTGCTGACAATCCCTTAGTGAACGTAATATCACAATTATCCTCATATGTATTTATATATTCTAATGTCTGTATTATTGCAGACGATTCTATTTCATATTCTAATTTGCCTGGATTAACGGCACTATTAGGAAAATCTGCTGAAATAGAATATGTGTAAGTTACCATTAGCTAACCCTCCAAATTTCTAGCCTTGCATTTCTGATATATGCTGTACCTGTACCATTTACTCTCCACTGTAAATCAACTCTTATTCTGTTTGATTCTAAAGTTACATCTTGATATGCCATACCCATGAACGGATAGTAATTGTTATTATCTTGTGGTTCTATTGAAACATATGATCTTTCATCGGTACGGTTTACATATATTCTTGATTCAGCAAAGTTACTACCAAATCCTTCATCCATTCTTAAACCTGCATACCATCCGATTCTATATTTACCAGCAGGTAAATCTCTTGCCTGTACGGTTACTTTATCTAACCAAGTGCTGCCAGTAGTAGAACTCTCACCAAGGCTATTAGCAGTTGTAAAATATGTTCCAAAGATAGATATATCTCTTTTTATTGCTACAAAATCTTGATCTGATTCTTCACTGCTTAGACTATAAAATGTTCCAGGAGAGTTCTGGTTATTATATGAGGTTGTAACCCATCCACTGGAACGAGCAACATCTGAAAGTCTTAATTCATCTATTCCACCATCATAAAAATGAACATTTTGTGAATCACCTATATATTGTGCTAGACTGGCATTGCTTGATGGTGGAGTATATGTGCCAGTACCAACTTGTGAACTGTTTATATAAAATGTGTATGATGCCCTTTCAACAACAATTGCAACATGGGTCCATGTTGTGAGAGGAACCTGACTGGTGGATACATGGTCAGTCCAGCTTCCATTGTTAGTTGCAAGAACTAAATATCTATCTGATGGTGCATATTGACCAACAAAAAATCCAAGAGCATTTAAATCTGATCCTGCATTTGCTTTGCTAAAAATAGCATAGTGTCTATTGATTGCTGGTGTTGTATCTACATATATCCAAGCAGAAATTGTAAAAGGTTCAAGAGGATTTATAATTGCCCCTGTTCCCAGACTTACTCTGTCATTGAAACCATCAAAACTTCTAGCCCTACCTATCTTTCCACTTGGTGTGTCTGTACTTCCATCGTTTGTTCCATCATTATTATTTGAAGTACTGTCTAGTAAGCTATTCTGGAAATGCCATACTGCTTTATGGCTACTATCCCATGCACCTTCAGCATTTTGCTGATCTGATGCACCAGAATTTCCGTAGTACATATAGATAACAGTATCTACAGAAGAGCTTACATAAGGCACCTTCACCCATGCTAACAATGTTCCAGCAGAATAATATGTTCTCTCATGGTTAAGCTTAGTTGACCCATTATTTGAAGTGAACAATATATCATAACCATCTGATCTTGCTCTAGCTGCAAGGTCTGAATCAGATGTGAGAGAAATCAATGCAGTGAAATAAGAAAGATTTGCTCCCACTTTTGTATGATCAATGGTTATCTTTTTTCTATAAAGCCAACTAGCATTGTACCATCCCACAGTAACATTTATATCATTAAAATCTATATTTCCAAAAGGACTTCCTGTAGCAAGTGTACCATCATTGTATACATCAGGAGCACCACCTGCTGTTGGTATCTGAGTATCGGTATATATGTTTGCCTGTGCCAAGGCATTGGCACTTGCTGCCTCAGAATAAGTCCTATAGTTTTCGTCTGGTTCAGGACAAACACTCCCATCATGTGCTACCACAACACCGTCTAGAGTGGTTAACTCTCCACCTGTTAAACTGCTTGTAAAGACTATATTCACATAATCATCACTTGCTGTTGGAGAGACTGTAATAAATGACAATGGTGTTGCAATTGCTGCTTCGATTTCAGTTGTAAGTGTACTCACACAAATTTGATTGCCAAAATCAGCAGATAATGAATAGGTATATGTTGCTGCCATTTAACTTACTCTCCATATTTCTAACCTTGCATTTCTAATATATGCTGTGCCACTACCCATTTCTCTCCATTGGAAATTAACTCTAACAAAATTTGTCTCTCCTGTTACATCAAGAAAACAACAACCACCAAAAGGATAATAGTTATTTGTATCTTGTGGTTCTATTACTGCATATGCCAATACACTGCTATAGTTAACGAGTATTCTTGCTTCTACAGCAGCAGCACCATCTGTTTCTCTAACCTCTGCATACCATCCAATTCTATACTTTCCTGCTGGCAAATCAGGGGCAGTAAGTAAAACTTTACTTTGCCATGTGGTGCTTGTTTGTCCACTCTCACTAAGGCTATTGGCAGTTGTAAAACGAGATCCGAATACTTGATCAGGAACCTTAATAGATACAAAGCTTTGATCTGACTGCTCAGAACCTAGACTGAAGAAAGTAGTAGGTGAGTTCTGATTATTATAACAAGTTGTTATCCAATTTTGTGAACGAATAGTATTAGAGATTCTAACTTCATCTATTTGACCATCAACATAAAATGCTCTTGGTGTCCATGAACAAGCACCAATTGCCATATCATCTGTATTGCTTCCAATATTATTTTCACTAAATGGAATACTATTAACTTGAGTTCCATTGATATATCCAATTAAATTGCCATTAGCTGCACAAGTAATTACTAAATATGCCCACTGACCTGTTGGAACTGTACCAGAAGTAAAAGTATAATTTGTTCCTGAACTATCCCATACTTCTGGGTAGAGTGAATCACTTTGTACAGCAAGCATGAAACCTCTATTTATAGAGTCATTCACATTAGCAATAACTTTTTGGTTATCAGTAGGATCAACAAGATTTACCCAGACTTCTACTGTAACTTGTGATGTTATATTAAGAGAACCATTATAGGGATATAGAATATAGTCATTACCATCAAAATCCCTTGCACTGCCTAGACCTGTCTTTCCTGTTATATTTGAGCTTCCATTATTTGATCCGTCATTATCATTAGAAGTACTATCTAACAGGCTATTTTCAAAATGGTAAACTGCTTTATGGCTAGGATTCCAAGTACCAGTTATATTTTGCTGATCAGATGCTCCAGAATTACCATAATACATATAAAGAATAGTATTCTTGGTGGAGCTAAGTTTAGGAACTTTTACCCATGCTTGAAGTGTTCCGGTAGCATATGTCACTCTCTCATGATTCAGTTTTGTTTTTCCATCAGCAGAAGTGAACAGTATATCATAACCATCCGATCTAGCTCTGGCAGATAAATCTGAATCTGAACTTATATAAATCAGAACAGGAAAATTAACTAAAGTACCAGCAACCTTAGTATAGTCAATAGTTATCTTCTTTCTATAAAGCCAACTAGCATTATACCATCCTTCTGTTACTGTAAAGTCTATAAAATTCTGGTTTTCGAATGGACTGCCAGTTATAATTGTTCCATCATTATAAACATCAACCTCTCCACCACCTGCACCTGTCACACTATCTGTATATGCCATTGCCTGTGCCAAGGCATTGGCACTTGCTGCTTCAGAGTATGTTCTGTAATTCTCATCTGTTTCTGGACAAACACTCCCATCATGTGCTGCTACCACAGCATCTAGAGCAGTTTGTTCCCCACCAGACAGAACTGAAACAAAAACTATATCAACATGGTCTTCACCTGCTGTTGGAGAAACAGTTATATGTGATAAAGAAGTAACAATTGAGCCTTCTGCTAAAATTTCTTCTGTAAGTGTTTTAACACAAATTTGGTTACCGAAATCAGCAGAAAGTGAGTAAGTATATGTTGCCATTAATTCATCCTCCAAATGGTTATACGTGCTCTTCTGATTTCAGCAGAAGTACCACCACCAACTGCTCTATAATCTATATCGAAAGTGTGACTTCCTGAGAAATCTTCAAGGATTCTATGACCACTGAAAGGTTGAAAATCCTGTATCCAGTTTGTACCACCACTGTCACCTGAATAGAAACGTACCAATCCATGGACGGTTGTATCATCTTCTTCTATTTGCATTTCTATAGCATCCCCAATATCTGAATGCCTTCCTTCTGCATACCATTGAAGCATATAATTACCAGAAGGCAATACACTGGTTGTTAATCTTAATTTTTGTTGAAATGTTGTAGAAGATGTTGAACTTTCACCTTCACTTTCGGTGTTCTCATAATCGTTATCTACAGCATCACTAGTACCACCACCAGATGGTACAAACTCTAATCCAGTTTCACCTACATTAACTCTAACAAGCTGAAGTCCCTTTCCTGAATACCCAGAAGGAGTATCTGTTAATCCTATGAATGTATCAATATCAGCAGCAAGGGCTTGTGTTAGGGCATTTGCAGATGCTAAATCTGAATACATGTTAGCAGCAGCAAGTGTGGCCACATCTCCAGCATCAGCATAATCCTCTGCTTGGCTTAAAGCATTTGCACTTGCAGTATCAGTATAAAGTTTTGTTGCTAGGTGATTATCTAATGTGGGGTCTACTCCTGATACCGGAGCAGTAAATGCTCTACTTGCATTTACAGGCATATATTGAGGATGGTCATCATCAAGTAAACCAGAAAGACTTCCATGGTCACTAGTTGAAGCTGAACCACCTGCAATATTTGAAGTTCTGAAATCAATATAGTCAGCACCTTCATCTGTAGTTCTTGTTCTGGCTTTTACCGAATTTGTGTATGTATCTCTAGTCTGATAAATAACAGTTCCAAGGGCAACAAATTCTACAAAAGGCATATCACCAGTTACAAGGGAATTTATTTCTGTTGTTGCTCCTTCTCTTGCAGCAGCAATACTATTGTATGTTGCCTGACCCTGAATTGAAATAACAGGTTCATTAATATCATTAGTAGCAAAAATATGGCATAATACAAACTGTAGATTACTAACTTCTGTTTGTTGCCATGCACCACCTGTAAATTCATTCCATGCTAGTCTTCCAGAACCACCCGAAAAACTTTTAACAGGAAATGCTGTTGCTGTGTCTTTTCTCCAATATGCACTTGCACCATCAAGATAATATACAGGTATATATGCTGTTGGTGCTAGAGTCTGGAGGTTTCCATTTTCTATACTATGTCTTAAATCCTCATCATATATTACACCATCAACAACTGAGAACTGTGCATGTGAGTCTGAATTACCATCTCCATCAATATCAAAATTAGCAAGTCCTAAACCACTAATCCATTTAGTGCCAAATACAAGATGTAGGTATGCATGGGTTATACCATCCATTGTTATGCCGTGACGTTCATCACCAAAGTAAATTGCACTATTATTTGTGGCATCCCAATAGACAATAGCAACAAGAGCATTATTTAAAATAAGTGAAGTTGCAAATGTTTGTGTTGCTTGTAGTGTTCCATTACTATCAAAATAGAACCACCATAGACCTTCCGTATCTGTAATTTGTTTATTACTTGAACCAGTTTTTGTGAATTTTACACCATCTATATAGAAATCATAACTTGCTCCACTTATAGTTAATGTTCTTGTTCCATCATCAAAACTAAGAGTTGAATCTGTTCTGTTAACAAACCCTGTTGGTTCGTTTTCATCATCCCACATTTGGGTAACATAATTTTCAAATTCTTGTGCAGCAGCACTAACAGAGTCACTATATGTATTTGCCTGTGCCAAGGCATTGGCACTTGCTGCATCAGAGTAAGAGTTTGCAGCAGAAAGAGTAGCTGTGTCTCCTGCATCAGAGTAAGAGTTTGCAGCAGCAAAAACAGCAGCATCTTGTGTATCTGTATAAACTTTTGTTGTAAGATGATTATCTAGAGTGGGGTCTTGGCCAGAGACAGGTTGTGTAAATGCTCTTGATGCATCGGTAGGCATATATTGAGTATGGCAATCTACCAATAGATTATTTAGGTCACAGTGATTTATAGTACTTACAACCACTCCACCTAGTTGCATCCATGTAATAGGTGAATTGTCTACTAATATCCATATTGAGTAATCATCTTCTTGTACTGCAACTTTATAAACATCGTCAGCAGTAAAGCCTGTTGCTGCTGCTCTTGCAGCAGAGTTAGCATATGTCCATGTGTTTATAACATGTATATCCTCACCTGTTAAAGTACAATGATAAGCCATTTTCTACCTCTCTTTAGCATCCACCTTTCAGGACTAAATTTCCTGCTTGTGTGGCAATTATTTCAACAACTCTGTCGGGACAAGTTAAACTTCCCCTATAGCATCCACCTGTAATTAAGATATCATCAAGATTAGTGCCTGATATTGATGCATCTTGAGCTAGATCTTCATATTCTGTTTCAATAAGAATATGTTTAAGTCCATCACTTACAGATAGATCGTATGAACCATCATTAATTACAATATTTCCAGCAGCAACCTCTGTAACTAAATTATCTGATGAAACAATTTCATGTATTTCAAAGTAATCAGTGAGTGTTCTTGTGGAATTAGGGGTTCCACTTGCAGAAAGTGTGAACCCCATATCTTGTATATCAATATTACTTAATGTTACATTTTTTGCAATAATTATTGCTGCCAATTATTATGCCCTCCATGCAATCTCTACCATAAACATTGGGTCTGCACATGGTCCATTGTCAACATATGACTGTAAGTAATCACCAGCAGTCAAGTCAACATTGATAGTGTTGTCATGTGCTCCTATTGCAGCAGCAACAGAAAGATTAGCTACGTTTGCAACAGCATCATTTTTTCTTACATGAAGATCTGCTGTTGCAGCAGCACTAAAGTTTCCTGCCAAGCTGACAATGGTTGCATTTCGTGCCATTCTTAAACCACCTTGGCTTGATGCAATATTACCACCATAATGGTTCATGTACTGGTTATTTGAATTACCTCTTCTACCAAAGGCAATCATTACTCTCTGTACACTAAGCCATTTTGATCTAACTGCATCATATGCATAAAGCAATCCATTGATTACTGCTAGTTGACCTGCTCCCAATCCTGATAGTGGAGCAGTAGTTAGATCAGTAAGTTCTAATGGAGCATATCCACCATCAGCAGCACTAAGCTGTACTGATCCTGAATCAACATGTACGGTACGTCCACCACCTGGAGTTGGATAATCGTAAGCATCATCTAATCCACCAGCAGCACCGGAAGCTGTAGCAAGATTTGCTATATGGTCTTCGATGTTACTGAAGACTGTCTCTGCATCATTTGGTGCTCCTAAGTATGGATATGTGCCTTCTACATCAATTTCTGATGCATCATGTTTACTAGGTCCACCATTTAAGTGAGCATTCCAAGCTGTTGCTGATGTTTCAAGAGAAGTAATTCTTGCATCGAAACCTGCCCAATCAACATCAGCTATTTTTACCCATGTATCTGTTGGTGTGTAAACATATATAGCTTGCTTACCATCACCATCGTCTTGGATCATAACTGCATCATTTGGTGTTGGGGTTAAACTGAAGGTCCATGTTCCAGCAACATTCTGATAGATTGTTTCTCCAGCAGCACTAAGATTGATTACCCTTAGATCTACTAAACCAGCAGTTACAACCGGAGTCCACATACCACTTATATATTTGTAGATATAGTTATCATCTGTATCTACATAGAAGTCACCTTCATTGGCAGTAGGTGGAGTTGAATATAACCCAAGAACTCTTGCATATACAGGCTCTAACCAATGGAGATTTGCAAAGTCTGGAGCATTTGCAATATTAGTCCAATCAACTGTTGATTGTCCTGGTGTTTGAAGCTGTGTTTTAGTATAATGATTGTCTCTAGTATCTTTTATGTGTTCAAAGGTTAACCACCATACACCGTCAGTTGCACTTAAATCATTACTTCCATCATTGATAACAATGTTACCAGCAGAAGCAACAGCAGATCTAAGATCATCACTATCTGCAATCTCTTCGTAGGTGAAGAAATCTGAGAATGTAATTGATGCACTGGCAGGTACGGATATACCTAGATCATCAAAGAATACTGCTGAACCACCATTATTCTTTACTATTACTGTCCACATTGGTACTGCCATATTCCTCTTTCCTCCTATAGTCTTGCAGCTATTTCTATATTAACAATTGGATAGTCAACATTTCCACTTGTGACCTCCAAAAAGCATTGTATATAGTCTCCTGCATCTAAATCAATATTTAATGAATTTATACTTCCTATTGTTTGAGTATTAAATGTCAAAGAAGTAATATCTGTTGGGGAACCATTTTTCTTAATATGAAAAATGCAATCTGATAAATTTTCAGTTTTTGCTGAAAGTGCAGTTATTACTGAATCCCTTGGCATCAAATAACCATTTATATTAGAAGGTATTTTGCCTTCAATTCTTAGCCACATATCAGCTACAATGTTTCTATGGTCATGTGTAAAGGAGAAGACTTCTCTAAAAACACTTAACCATTTTCCCTTTGATATGTCGTAGTAAAAGAGTACACCATTTACTTGCCTGAGAACACCATCTTTACCAACTATAGTATCTCTTAACATTTTTAATACCTCTCTTATTTCATCATTGCTTTTAATTCGGCTTTGATCTTTTTTGCTTTATCTCCTTTCCAACTTCTAGCATTGCTAAGGAAATATAATACAACTGATTTTGCTGAATCCATGTAGTACATATCAGTTATCTTATCTAATGAATACATTGCTTCAAGATATGGTTTTGCAGCAAAATTAACATTTTTCCAATCCATTTTAATTTCTTTTGCTATTTGCCATAATGGTCTATGAGCTTCAGATAGGGACTCTGCCATTTTGTTTTTCTTTTTCTTTATGATTTCCCTTTTTACTTTCTCAGGGAGTTTATCTGCTTGAGCTTTTGAAAGATATCTTCTTTCATCATCTCCCATTCCATGTGCTTTACCACAAGTCTCATCAATATCATCTGATTCTTTCATGAAATCATATTCTTGATTCTTGTAATCAATTTCAAATTGCATTGCATATCTCATAGCAAGTTTTTCTCTGTCTTTGGTGGGAAACATAGATGCTGGTTTATCACCAGGACTTCCAAACTCCTTCACGTATTTCTTAGCACCTGCATCTAACAAATACATAAAGAGTTTTGCAGCAAGCTTTCTATCGTATATACCTTTCTTCATTTTTCTGGTGAGGTTTTTGAGTTGAGGTATAAACATCTGCTTGTATAGCTGATAGTCATTATCAATATACAATTCCAACTCTCTCATTTCCGGTGTTAGCTCACCTTCATTAAGACTTACAAACTCTCTAAATTTCATCTGTCTTCTCCTTTATATTTTACCGATATTTCTAGAAATAGATCTTACAAGAGCTTCTGCTTCTTGCTTAGTTAATATAACTTCACTTTTGATTCCTGCACGAATAGTAACTAGTCCTTTTCCAAAATAGACACCCTTTGTTCCTGAACTATTCAATGTATCACCTTTCATTGTTTCAGCTTCTAGTAGTTCACTTTTAATACCATGTGAATCTAGAACATCACTAAATCTATTTGCCATTTCCCATGTTTTAAAATCATATTCTAAATTACCATTTTTATGTTTTCTAACAGGTGGTACTCCAATTCCAGCATCTTTTTGAAGTTTTCTAACAGCAACATCTGTAACTTTTCCTGTGGGATGTTTTGCATGTACTAAAACACCTGTAAGTTCACAAAGCACCGATTCTCTAAGTCTATTGATGCTTTCTTTTATTCCTCTTTCTTTCATTACCCTTTTCAAATTTGCTAGGATAAGTTCTTGTCTCTCTTTATTCACATCAGATATCTTGGGTCTTTGTAAAACACGTTTTGTTCTTTCGTATGCTTGTTTAATAAACTCATCCGAATCATCTGCATAGTCTAGATATACATAACCAACATTGGATGGATGTACTCCATGTTGTTTTGCTAATTGCTGTGCTTTACCTCTATTTTGTGCAGATCGAATCTTCATATAAAATCCACTTGATTCAACACCTTCTGGTAACCATCTTGAAGTTTTCTTCATCTTCTTTAGCTCTTTTGTAGTTCCTAGATGTAGAAACTCTCTTGTTTTAGACATATATGCCCATGCTTCACCATCAACATCTCTAACATCACCAAATTGATTCATTACATGCCATTGTCCTAGATGTTTACCTGCTTTCCATTTAGCTGTATTTGGAGATTTCAGACCTTCATCTAGAGATTCTTTTTTTAGATCTTTCATTACTTCAGGACCGAAAATAGATTTGAGAAATTTTTTGGTAGGCTTTTTCTTTTCTTCCTTTTTTGCTTCTTCAGATACAGGTACACAGATCTTTTTCTCTTTACTCCATTTATATCCTTCAGGACAACCTGCACCAATAACATCAACAGCACCTTGTGCAAGTGGTTGAGCTATATTAGCAGTTGTTGTAGTTTCCTCTACCCATTTTTCAAATCTCATGTCCCTTCTCCTAGTTGCTTTTTAATTTTAATCAATATATCTTCCTTAATAGTTCCAGTAACACCTTCACCTGTTCCTTTGGCAATATTTTCTTCACCTTCTATATCCTCAATTCCAGACATAGTTGCTTCTGGATCTTTTCCTCTTTCGATATTTAATTTTGCCATTGCTGGATCTGGATCTTCTTTTTTACGAGAATATCTGAAAACTCTTTTACCATATAGTGACTGTAGGATCTTATTATCTGCAAGAGAAGGATGATAGTTTCTGATAAACTCCATTCCTTTTGCTCTTTCAAATTCATCCCATTGCCACTCTTCTCTGGGAATATACATTCTAAAACTACCACCAGGGGTCTCTACTGTTTTTCTTGTGTAAGGCACTCCCATTAAAATATTTCCAGTTGGATGATCATCATCACTTGCAGTAGCACCATATGATACCCCTTTGCTAATAAATCTACCTGAGTCAGGCAGACCTCCGGTAACTGTTGCTTCATTAATAATTCTTTCTAGCTTATCAATTATGTTCATAGTGTTTTTAATCTTCCGAAACTTTTCTCTCCCCATGGTTCTTTCTCAACAATAGCATCATAGCTCTTTTGTACTTCAATATCAGCTTCTCTCTTATCCCTTGCCCAGAACATTTCTCTTCGTCTATGAATGTAGTCAGAATAGGGATCTACATAGAACCAAAACCTTTTAGCAAACTTTTTGTCAATTTGATTTTTGAGAGAAATGATTAGTCTGGGGTTCATTTTAGAATTTGTTTTTTTGAGAAGATCATTAAGACTTTTTACATTATGTCTTTTCCATTTGGCATCGTGATCAGCTTCTAAAAAGAAAATATCAACATTTGATAGATCTATTTTTGTTTCTGTTCCTTCCCATGCAAATTCTACTTTGTCCTTTTTAACATCTGATCCTGGTAGGTGTGGTGAAGGAACTCCCATTCCTGTTCGTTCTTGTCTATCTACACAAGCATTGCATTTAGGACACCATACCTGATTTCTAGGGCATATCTTTTGCTCCATTTCTTTTCCAACAGTACCAACAACAACTGCTTCTAGAATGCTATTAATTTTCTCAAGTATACTTTCATTGCCAGAGTAATGCCTATACATACCAAGACACTTTCCAACAGCTTGTTCTTGTGTTGCTCCTTCATCCTTTACCATTGGAATACATCTCTTCATGTAATCACTTTGGCTTTCCCCTGCTTCTGGTTTAGGCATACGAACTCCTTAAGGCTTAGGTATAGGATTACTACCACTCATGCCCTTAAAATGTAAAAATAACTCTATTACAATCCATAGTACGATGGGAATTGCTGCTCCTGCCATTCCCCAAATTCCAGCTTTAACTTTTAAAATAGCCAAGTCAATTCTGATTTTTTCAAAACTTCTCTTTACACAATCCTTGAACTCTGCCATATCTTTTCTATCTTTATCTCTACACTGATTCAATCGTTCAAGTTCATGGAGCACCAATTTACTGTACTCGTTCCATCCATTTTCCATATTTTAAAATTCACTCCTGTTCTTCAATTTGAAATCTGGTGGTGTTCCTTTTGGTTCTCCAGGTGGTAAATCCTCAAGTATCTTTTTCATTTTGTGAATGTTCTCTGAGTCTCCATTAGGCATGACACAGCTATCAGGATCATCCTCTATTTCTACATTCAATTCTGCTGGCAGAGGACACGAATTTTCTTCATCACATATAGGAATAACAAATTCTTCATTTTCAAAAAATACAATCCTGAGCATTTCAATTATACTCATTTAATACCTCCCCTTACTTTTTGAACAAGGTTATCCCATAGATCAGTTCATTAATATTTATAAAATTACTTCTAACAAATATAAATATCATATAGGAAATATAATAAATACTAGTGAATAAATAACTGAAAAATGTTTCGGTGGTCTTCCTCACCTTTAACAAATAAGAACCATGAGTCGTTTCCATGTGTGGAAACATTGACACCATTTATAAATATAAGAGAGGGTTAGAGAAGACCACCATCATTTAATTTCGGAAATATAGGAGGAACTGGAATGTCTGTAATTAACAAAATTGATTTTCTTCTTGGTGATGGATTTCTAAAGGAAGCAACTGAATTTCAAAAATTCTTCAAGAAGAAGCTAAAACAGTATGGTGCAAATTCACCTGCTGATCTACCAAATGACAAGAAGAAGAAATTCTTCGATGAGGTAGATAGAGAGTGGAAAGGCAAGAATGAAAGTCTTTCAGAAGCAACCTTGCAATCTATCATGATGCAGTTTGGTCCCTATGCTGCTGCAAAGAAAATGGGTATCTTGAATCCTAAGCAGTCTGGTCCTGATACAGGTATTGTTAAAGCATATCCTGGTTCAGGAAAAGAGCATTTCCATCCAGACAAGCAAGATACAAAAATTCCTACCAAAGACAAGGGAACTGTAAAAAGTTATCCTGGATCTGGTAAGGAACATTACCATCCCGAAACCAAAGACACAAAAATCCCCACCAAAGATTCTAGTGTAGTAAAATCTTATCCTGGTAGTGGTAAGGAACATTTCCATCCAGATAAGCAGGATGAAAAAATTCCTACTAAGGATAAAGGAGTTTTGAAGTCCTATCCTGGATCTGGTAAGGAACATTATCATCCTGACAAACAAGATGATAAGATACCTACTAAAGATAAAGGCACTGTAAAGTCCTACCCAGGAACAGGTAAGGAACACTTCCATCCTGAAACTCAGGATACAAAAATTCCTACTGCCGATAAAGGCACTGTCAAGGGTTATCCAGGGGATCATTTGGTAAGGCATAAGGGAAAGGGTCTTATGGGATTCAAGCAAGTATCTGAGCAGTCCACAGAGGATGTAGAGGAAATCCAAGATAAGTTCGGTCCTAAGAAGTATGCTAAGGAAAAAGGACTTCTTGGTAAAAAGAAAAGTAAGGCAATGGAGGATGTTATGAAAGAGGGAAACAAAAGCATTTTTGAAGCCTATGAAAGAACTATCCTCAATCCACCAACTGTAACAGAAACAGAATGGCTTGAATATGAAAAAGCTTATGGTGAGTCACTGGATGAAAAGTGGGCAAAGAAAGTTAAAATTGAAAAGACCGGAGAACATGCTGGCAAGTCTATTGAA
>SMTZ1_10003457_pt1 | contig 15871 bp, 17 predicted proteins | sample DeeMarSWOR136_30_FD_25667 | JGI IMG/M metagenome (IMG submission 25667)
ATTCTTTTTTTTAATAGTTGATTTTAAAATAAAAAATATTAGGATTTCCAAAAACCTTTTTTTCTTAGATACCTACCTAAATACACAATCGACAGCATTATTGGAACCTCCCAAAATAACCCCATTGTAGTACCTAAAGCTGCAATTGAACCGATTCCATAAATAGAAATAGCGGTAGCGATAGCAATTTCGAAGTGACTTGAAGAACCAATAATAACTGTAATAACTGCTTCTCGATACTTTAATTTGAAGAGTTTTGTTATAATTATATTATATCCAACTACAATTAAAAATCCAAGTAAAAGTGGAATAGAGACCAATAACAGGTAACCTGGGTTTGTTATTAAAACATTTCCATTCATAGAGAATAGTAACACTAAGGTTGTAAGCAAAGCAACAATGGATATTTTTCCAACTATTGGTCGGTATGTATTATTAAACCAATCTTCGCCTTTAGAAGATATTAAAAGTCTTTTGCTAATTAGTCCTAATAAAAGTGGAAATCCAATGAATATGAATGTGGAAATCAATAATAATACCCAATTAACGTCTATATTTTGAATACCTGTTAAAAGTGTCACCATAGGAGCATAACCAAAGATAATTGTTATCGTATTAAGGCTTGTATTTATGACATTCTGCTCTTGATTTCCTTTTGCCATCCAACCCCAGACGAGAACCATCGCTGTGCATGGTGAACTAGATAATAAGATAATTGCAACTATTAACTCTTCATAACCCTGTAAAAATATACGCGCCATAAATAAACCTACAAATGGAGCAATTAACCAATTAGATATTATCGTTAATATTATTGGTTTAGGATTTTTGCCTAGTTTTCTTAATTCTGAAACTTGTAGATTCAGCATTGCGGGGTACATCATTAAGAATAAACAAATGCCAATAGGTATAGAAATCTGACCTATGCTAATAGAATTAATAGCTTGACTTATTCCAGGAATAAATATTGAAATGAGAATTCCAATAAGTATGCATAGTGCTACCCATAATGGTAAAAGTCTCTCGAATAGACTTATTGTTCTACCTTCTTCTTCACTCATAATATTTCAGTTGTTTAAATTAATATTAAAAAAAATTTTTAGTAATCTTAGATAATAAAATTTTTATTCAAATAAAAATTCTTTGATTTGAATAAAGTATTATAAATTTGTTTTTCTATTATTTTCATTGAATACAGGAGAAGTGTACTAAATGGATATTGAACATGAAAAAGAAATTAAAGATAAGTTAATTAAATGTGAAGATGTAGAAAATGTAGAGTTGCATTTCAGAAAATTAAGAAAGTTAGGAGATGATTTATTTCAAGAGATTAGATTCAATGATTTAATTGAATTTTTGAATGCCTTATCAAATAAGAAACGTTTAATCATTCTAAATATTTTAAAAGAAAAAGATAGATGTGTTTGTGAATTAGAAGCAGCATTAGATAAGTCTCAACCTTCTATATCACACCATTTGAAAATTCTTGAAAGAGCTGGATTAATTAGAGGCTGGAAAAAAGGCAAATTTACTCATTATGATCTTGTTAAAGAGCAACTTGAATTATATTTTGATTTATTGCATCAAAAATTAGTCTAATAATTTCTTTTTCCTCAAAATTAATAGAAATTTGAATTCCTTTCATTTTTGTAGGGAGTTAAAGTTATCAGCATTTATCTTCTAATTATTAATGAATTTTCTTCTTTCAAAATAAAATCTTATAAATTTTTCGGTTTTTGTCGGGGGTTTAAGTATCGCTAACTATAAGTACCGCTAAATATATATGTGTTAAATGTCATGTAAATAATGTTCATAAAATTAGCAAAAGAATAAAGGAAAACTTTCAATGATAGATTTAAACGACTTTCCAGAATTTTCAAAATATTTTCGGGTTATTAAGCCTTCAGAAATTAACATTAATAAAGAAGAAATTTTCTATAGAGACAAATATAATGACATAATAAACTATCTTAAGGTAATGCTAACAAATTATGATGATGCAACTTTAAATGGTTATCTAGCACCAAAAGGAGCTGTTTTAATTAATATTAACCCCGGAACAGATATTATTGATTATATAAAATTAATAGTTAAAAATTATTACTTAGAACTAATTGAATTTAATGAGATTGAGATTTATAATGCCCCAAAGAAATTTTTAAATACCTTTTTTTCAATTTTTGAAGCTTTTAGAAAAAATCTAGCAAAAGAGGATGAAATTAGAGCAGATAAAAGAGATCCTGATAAAATTGAAGAAAAAAAAATATTACTAATTAATCAAAAACCAATCTTCAAGGAAAAATTTGATAATAAAAATTTATTAGAGGATTTTTTTAATGCGTGGCAAAGTTATGGATTTAATTTTAGTTTTACTAAAACAAATATCATTCTAGTTTGGATAAATTATGATAATCAAGATGTTATAAGTATATCAAACAAATTGTATGATGTATTTGACCTTTTTATAAAAATTCCCTTACTAAGTAAAATAGAACGCGAAACGGTTTTAAAGGATTATTTAGAATTAAATCCCAAGATAGTATTTGATATAAATGATATTTTAAATTATACTGAAAATTGGGAAATTAGAGATATTAAACAGTTATTGAAAGTTGGTATATTCAAACATTTTTTAAATTCAGAATTAAATGAAATAAGCAATGAAATAACTGATGTATTAATTGATTTAATTGAATCAGGTGAATACATACCAAATCCTCCAGCTATTACTGCAGAGAAAGATTCAAAATTACAATTAAGTGAAGAATTTATTCAAAGCCAACGAATTACTTATCCTAAGGAGAATAAAGATCTTGAGAAGAGTAAAGATATTAGTAGGATTATTGATGGAATTCATGAGTCACGAATCTCAGATTTTATGTTAAATCAACTATATGAAGATGCTGCTTCTAAAAATTATACTGAACTCACAATTATTATTGATAAATTGAATAAAAAGGAGCTATTAGAAGATATTGATATGAAATTGATAGCACAATATCCTTTTATTTTAAACGATTCTCCAAATAAGGCACAAATAAATATAGAAAAAGCGAAGAAACGAATAGATTTAATAAAGCAGGCATTTGGTGAATGAAAATAGAATGATGAAATATTATGGATCAATCACGATTAAATATAGAAGAAGAATTTAACGACTCAAAAAAAAATAATGAGATATTAATTACTAAAGTTATTTTAGAGAATTTTTTATCTTTCCAGAAAGATGAAGTTGATTTTGGCAAATCTAAATTCGTGATTATTGTAGGACCAAATTGGAGTGGGAAAACTTCTGTATTTCAAGCAATTAAATTTGCATTAGGTAGTAATGAAAGAGATGAACGATACAAAAAATGGTCAAACTTCATTAGAAATGGACAAAACCATGCTATGGTTGAAATTCATATTCAATATGGAGAGGAAACAATAAAAGTAAGAAGGTATGTTGTTCGAGGGCATTCACCGTATTTTAAAATTCAAAGAAAGGGAGATAAAGACTTTAAAAAGCTCCCTGTTCAGGATATTCATCATCTAATTTCTGATCTACATATAAATCCAGATAATCAGTTTGCTTTTGTTAGCCAAGGGAAAATTGATGCGATTAAAAATTTAAAACCCTCAGAATTATGTTTATTTTTAGAAGAGGGTATCGGATTAAAAGATTTGAGAGATGAAATATTACAGCAGAAAAATAATGTTCTAAATTTAAATAATGAACTTCAATCTTTAAAGAGTAAAAGAAATACATTAAATATTAGTCTGGATCTATTAAATCCTAAACTGGAGCGTTTAAAAAAAAAGAATAAATTGTCAGAGATTAAAAGGAAATTTAATGATGAACTTTTATGGGCTAATAAAGACAAATTAGAAAAGGATATTACCAATATTAAAGATACTATTAAAAATGCTACCCAAGTCTTAGAAGGAATCAAGAAGAAAAAGGAAATTTCTGATAGAGAAATAAGTGCCTACTCAAGTAAAATTTCAGAAAAAGAACGTAAAATTATTAATCTTTCAAAAAGAGTAGGTGAGTTGAGTTATATAAAACAAGATCTAATAGCAAAAATTCAAAATTGGCAGAAAGAGAAAATAATTGCAAAAAACGAGTTAGATTTATTATCAGAAAAGATCATTGAGATTAAAAAAGATATTGATAATTTTGAAAAACAAAAAGAAAGTATTGACAATGAAGTACAAATACTAAGGAATAGAAGTAAAAATGCAGGATTAAAAATTGATAAATTAATAATAGAACAAAATCAACTAATAAAAAAAATTAAACAAAACAAAGAAATCCTTGATAGATATAATCAAATAAATCTTGAGAAACGACAGAGATTAATGAATATTGAAGAGAATGAAAACTTAATATTAACATATAATGATGAAATTAATCAGCTATTTCAAAGTTTTAACGATATTGAGCATAAATTAGAAAAAAATAAGTGGTTTTTAGAAAATCCTTCCAAAAATCTATTGGTTCAGCTTGATAAAGAACTCAAAAGGTTATCCTTGAGGTTATATGATTTAGATTCTGAAATAAAACAAATAGAAATCTCAAAATCAAAAAAATTTAACAAATTAAAAATTTTGCAAACTTCACTTAGAGAACGTCGAGTAGTTCTACCTCCTAATATAACTATTCTTAAAGATGAGATAAGCAAAAGAGGACTAAAAGTTAAAGGTCCTATTATTGACTATGTGAAATACGATGATAAGTTAAGTTATGCTATTGAGTCTGTTCTTGGTGAAAAATTACTCTATAGTTTTGTTGCTGAAGATTGGGATACTTTAAACTTACTTAAACGATTAAAGGAAAAATATGGAGCCTACTGTAATATTTATCTGCCTAAAAATGTTAACATTATTCCCATGACTAAAATTTCTGTAAATGGAGTTCTGGGTTATTTAGCAGAATTAATCAAGATTATCAATGATGATATTGATATCAAAAAAGTTATTTATTCAAAAGTAAAAAATTGTCTTGTTGTAACTGATTATCTATCAGGAAGAGAAATATATCGGACACTAAATTTCAAAGGAAAATGTGTTACCTTAAAAGGAGAACAAATAGTATCATATAGATACGTTTTTGAAACTCCTTATTTAAAGAGATTAAAAGGATTGCTGAGTGCTGGTACTCAAAAAGAACAATCTATAGTTCTGGAAACTGAGATTATTTCCTTAAATGACCGAATTTCAAAATTAAAAATAGATCAAGCTAAATTAGACTCAAGTCAAAAGGAAATATTTAAAAAGAAGGACTCTTTCAACGACCTTCTTTACAGCTTTAATCAGAAACAAAGAATTACATCTAAAAAGAATCAGTTATATGAACAAATGCATATTTTAGAAAAAAATAATGCGGATATCAAAGTTGAGATAAAAGATTTAGATACCCAAATTAAAATTTTGAAATCTCAAACTGATCCAGAATTTTTCAAATGGAATGACCGTATTAAAGAAATTCCTAATGAATTAGCGTTCCTTAATGAAGATAAGAAAAAATGGGATTTGAAATTAAGTGGGAATTCTGATATTATCAAGGATGTGAAAGAAAAAATAAATCAGTATATTTATGAAAGAGATTCAATACAAAAAGAATATGAAATAAAGAGGGAAGCTTTTCAGAAAGCAGATAAAAACGCATTTAATATTTATCATCAATTAGAAAATGTTGAAGAAGAGCTTGAGACAATTGAGATTGAGATTTCAGATTTAAAAGGAGAGATCTTACTCATTCAAAATAAGAAGAGTGAATTGGAGAGGAGATATATTCAAATAACACTAAATTATGAACAAGAAAACATCAAATTAAATAGTTATAGTCAAGATTTGGAATTAAAAATAAAGGATTTAGCTCGGATTAATTCTGAAATAGGTCCTCTAATTTTGGAAGAAATTTTTGAAATTCGCCCTATAGATGAAATAAAAGAGGATATATCAAAAATAGACAGAGAATTACTTAAATATTATGATGTTGATGATTCGGTTTTGATTGAAAAAGATCAGATAATAGCATCTCTTAAGGAAATCTCTAAAAACCAGACAGATTTGGAAAAGGATATTAAATCAGCGATTAAAGCAGAAAATAAGATGGAAAAAACATATTATAATAAATTTCGTGTTTTACTTGAAAATCTCCAGAAGAGAGTTAATCAAAAATTCGAAGATTCTAAAATTAAATCTTATTGTTCTCTTGAAATGATAGGTGATATTGAAGATCTAGGCGTTGATATTAAAGCAGCAACCTCAAAAGAACAATTAAAATCATTCACGGCTCTTAGTGGAGGTCAAGTTTCATTAATATCGATTTGTTTGATTCTATCCCTTCAAGAAATTAAACCTTCTCCACTATGTTTATTTGATGAACCTGGGATGTTCTTAGATGAAAAGAATTCTGAAGTTGCTTATCAGTTAATAAAAACAACATTAGAACATAATCCGATACAGTTGTTTATGTTCTTGCCAAAATCTTCAAATTCATTATTCCTTCTTGCAGAAAAGTTAATTGGAATTGCTAGAGTAGGAAAAAAGGAAATTTCTTCTGTATTTAAACCAAAAATTATTAAAAAGAAATAATTGAGGATGAATAATGGAAATCAATGATTTTTCTGAAGAATTAAATAAAAAGATAGAATGTATTAAAACAAAAGTTCTTTCAGGGGAAATCTCACTTTTAGATATTGAATTAGCATCAATTTTTGAGAATTTAAAAGATTCTCTTAACATCTATAATATTAATAATTATTCAATTACATATAAGAGTGCGTTTCAATTGCTCAGTCAAAAATTTGAAGAATTAAAAATTTTCCTAAGTTATTTAGATAATAAAGATAAATTTTTGGCATTTTTAAAAACAAATCCAAAAGATACAGAAATCTTTCAATTATTTGAAGATTGCTGGAGAAATCCTTTTACTATTGATGTTTTATCCTTGAAATTTCTTAAATATTCAACAGATCGATTGGCAACTAAGAAAGAAGAACCTTTAGTATTTAAACCCATTGATAAAATGGAGATAAAAGAAAATTTCTTATTAGAATTACCAAGTGAAAGATTCACAGAAAAAATGCTAGCTTTTTATGAAAAAATTAAAAATCGATTACCATGCTTATATGACGAGATATATGAAGATGAACACGATCAATTGAGAGTTTTTGAAAATTTTGTATTTCTATTACACCTACTCCAGTTAGGTAAAATAAAGTATCAAAAAGAGACAAATTTTTTATATTTATAGAGGAGAGATTTTAAAAGTGAATGAATTGACGGTTTTGATGCATTTACTTAGCAAGAGAGTAAATGTATCTCAAATAGGTTCTACTCAAGAAGAAATTCTAAATGCTTTAAATGTTAAAGATAAAAATCGAGCGATTTATTTTCAAAATATAATTAGAAACTTATCTAATTACCTTGAACTTTTAGGTCTTGAAATACGATTTAACCCTTTAAATTCTTATTGGTATATTTCTTTCGATCCAGAAACAACTGAACTTTTATCTTCAAATCCATTTGAGGGAAACCCTAGATTAGCAGCGACATTATTTTCTACCCTAATAAGTTGTTTCACTAGTTCAGGGGAAACAACAATCCAAAAAGTTAAAGAAATAAGGAAAAAAAAGGGAGTTTTAGAAGATCTTAAGGAGCTAAAACACATGGGATTTGTTAATCTTGAACGGAATTTAAATAAGGTAAGTTTAACTCCTTTAGTTGGATATCTAGTAGATTTAGAAAAACTTTTTCTTAAAATCGCTCTAAAATTGAAAGACTAAAAATTAATATCATATCAATTTTTTAAAATTGATTTAATGTTTTGTAGTGATCTTTAAGATCATTTCTGCAACTTGGTTATTATATGTCTCAATATTTTCAAAATCTTCAATAGTTTCGCCGCAAGTTATAAATGTATCATTAATAACGATTTTTCGAGCCTCAAAGAATTTTTTTATTTGTGTTTTCACCTCATTAAGCTTTTTATCTTTATCGCCTTCAACTAAATCAATTTTATTTATACAAACATAAATTTTATCGGGAAAAAATCTAACATCATTGAAAAATTCGAATTGAGGTGTGAGATCTCTATCTAATGAAAATACTGCAATTATCTGTGTTGCGATACGGGAGATAGTAATGATGCCCATTTTCACGACTGCTCGTGCTCTATCTCCTCCAGGAGCGAAAATCGTATGAGCTTTGTTTGTAGAATCTTCCCTAAATACAATTCGGTTAGGATGAATTGTTTTTGTTTCTTTTTCATTAAGCCCATCTTCCTTTTCTCCTCCTGGAACAGTAGCCTCCCCAGAAAAATCCGCTTTAACGACTGAACATTTTATTCCTCCTTTTACTTTTTCAATATCACCTTTTTTTAGATATCTCACGAATAATCGAAGGATACTAGTTTTACCCACACTTACATCGCCTAACAGTCCAATATTTACCATTCTCTAAGCTTCACCTTCTAATAATTTATTTAGTAATATTTCATAATCAGGTATTAAAAATTGTTCAAGTAAAGCGTTATTGTGAGCATGAATTAGTGCCACTAAAACTTCTTTTAGATTCTTTAGATTTTTTGAAAATTTAATTAAATTTTCTGCTGTAGGTTCTTCATTAAAATCCTTAATTTGCTCATCAAAGCCAAATTTGGCTAGTTCTGGTAATGCATTAAAGAATCCGACAGCTGAATAGCCCTGATATTGAAAAAAAACAAAAAATCTTGTTTTAATATTCTTAATAATTTGAGATAAATACGCGGAGGGATAAATTTCTCCTAAAATCAGTTCTTCATCTTGTTTAATTACAAAATATGGCGAAATAGGGGATACTTGCAACCCATACATTTCCCTTGGAGGAATGGATATAAATGGCAACTTTTCTGAAACAATTGTCCAGAGGTCTTCTCTTTTCTTATCTAATAAGATATCTTTTATCTCATCATAAGCATAATAAAAATCTGATTGTAATGCTAATAAAGAGCTTAAGTAGACAGATAATGAAGCAAAAGTAGCCTCTAATATAGGCCTCCTTCCCCCATTAGCTTCTGAGGGCTTTACAGCACCTTTCCAAGCTCTTAATCCAGAATATGCAAATGATTTAACATCAAAAAAAGCGCCCGAAAGAAATAGGAAGGAAGGTGCTTCACCTTTTTCACCAGTTAAGAATTCTAAAGATTTTTTAATTAAAACACTTTCTAATTTTTCATCATGAAATTTAGAATGGATAACTGGCATTTGTAGCCAAGATTTTTTCTTTGCCATTGTTACTGCATTCCTTATGGTAAATTGGTTAAAATAAATAAGAATTGCTGTATAATTAATTTTTACTATTTTTATTAAACAATATATTATCTCAATATAATATTTTGTATATAAAAAGTATCAGCTTAATTGTGATTTTCTCAATGATATGATTCTTAAATAACCAAACTTGTAATTAGCTATTCAATTTCTTTAGCTAAAAGTTCTCTCATTTTTGAGGTAATTATATCATATTCTTGTATGGATCTTAAATTTGTAATAATCATCTCCTCAATAAATTCAGATTTCTTAAAGTAATTATATTCTAATGTTAATTTAGGGTTTTCTTCTTTTATTTTTATAAGTGCTCCTTTTAAGAAGATCCGTATAAAATCTTCAGAAGTTTCTTTTATCGATCTCAATTCCGGGTTGATCAATTTAAGTTCAACCCTAGTAAAATCATAGAAGTTTAAAATGCATAGTAATTCTTCATCTTTAGACCGACTTTTAGAAAAAATTTTTCTCTTTATGTTTGTACCTTCAACTTTTTCTTTTGAAATTTCTTCTACAAAATATTCTTCTTCAACAGGTATATCTGTTTTATCAATTAAAGTTTTTGAGTAAATTTCATCAGCACTATGAAATGATTTGCCTGATATAAGAGAATTTAAGAAATTTAAAACCTCTCTTAATTCATCTATTTGTAATTTTAACTCTTCGAGTTGTTCCTTTTTTTTGTAATATATATTTTGAAGTTTACCTAATATGAGTGATAGTGTCTCAATTTCATTTTCAGTGTCTTTAGGATCCATTAGTTTCATATATGTTTTTTAAGAACTTAAATTTATTTAAAAATTAGTGCTATAGATTAATTAAGTAATTTATTTCAAAGTGAAAGTAAAATGGGATCAATGATAATAACTCCAAATTCAAAAGACCCAGAAGTTCAACTTCTTAGTAATGAATTAAAAGGTCGTGGTTATAAAGTTCAATACTTTATTCCGTCTACAATTAAGGTTGATGTTGGTTTCCAACGTAGATTTTACAAACAATTTGAATCCCTCAAACCAAAAGCTGCGCTTGTAAGAGGATTTGGGGCAGCAGTAACTCAAAAAATATTTTTTAGACTTGATATTTTAAGAGCAATAGAAGAATATAATGTGAAATTAATTAATTCCAGAGAATCGTTAGAGATAGCTAGTGATAAATTTTTAACGTCAATTTTTTTAGAAAATTACGATATTCCTACACCGAAAACAATAATTTGTGAAGACCCTCATAAAGCATTAGACGCTTTTGATGAATTAGGAAGTGACTGTGTCTTAAAGCCTTTATATGGATCAAAAGGAATCGGAATTACTAGATTAACCGATAAAGCATTTGCAGAAAATGTGATTCATACTCTTAGTCAACTAAACCAAGTATTTTATTTACAAGAATTCATTGAACATCATAATCGAGATATTAGAATTTTAGTATTAGGAGATAAAGTGATCGCAGGTATGTATAGAATTAGCAATAGTTGGAAAACCAACATTTATGCGGGAGCAAAAGCTGAGCACATAGAAATTACAGATGAAATGGAAAAGCTTGCGATAAAGGCAGCGAAAGTAACTAAAACAGAAATTGCGGGAGTTGACATGGTAGAAAGTGAAAATGGCCTAACAGTTTTGGAAGTAAATTCAATTCCTGGATTTACAGCTTTACAAAAAGTAACCCATATTAATATTGCTAGGGAAATTATAACTTACTTTATTGAAAATGCATGGTCTTAACAAAATAGTATAGTATAAAAAAAATTAAAAAAATATTTTGTGTCTGTTTATTATAAATCTTCTATTAACCCAATTAGTCCTGCAATAATTACTAAAACGCATGCCCAAATTCCCGCACCGAATAGGACTAATAATATTGCTAGTATGATTAGAACAATCCAATGGAATGGAATTGGATTATTTGGTTTTAGTGCGACCAAAAATGTTAAAACTACTATTACCAGACCTATTATGAAATTAATAATTTCGTGTAATGCAAATACTGCGTCTACATATCCATAATTTTCAATATGGGCAAGACCTAAGATTAGTGTAACCAAGCCCACAATTGCACCAATTATTACTAAAAATTTCATTAATTGTTCATTCTTATAATGTTTTGTCATTACTCTTCATCTTATTTTAAATATTATTTTTATTTAGTTTTCAATTAATAAAAGAATTTAAGATTTTTTGTTTGAAAATCTCAATCAGACGAAGAAGTGGATAATAAAACTTTATTTAAGATTTTAACTCATCTAATAAATATGAAAAAGTATAATTTTTTTAATAGCAATCCTTTTACTCATACTTATTCTATTGTCGCTAGGAACCCTAAAACTGGAGAAATGGGTGTTGGAGTACAAAGTCACTGGTTTTCAGTAGGCAGTGTTGTTTCATGGGGAGAAGCGGGAGTGGGTGTTGTAGCAACACAATCTTTTGTAAACAAATCGTTTGGATTACGAGGACTTGCGATATTAAAAAGAGGGAAGACACCTAAAGAAGCTATAGAGATACTTCTCTCCAGTGATGAGGGAAGGGATGTACGACAGGTTTCTATTTTAGACGCTGAAGGTAGAGTGGCTACACATACAGGTTCAAAATGTATAAAAAAAGCGGGTCATATTGTTGGTGAAAACTTTTCTGTTCAAGCAAACATGATGTTTTCAGATCAAGTATGGCCAGCAATGGCAGCTGCTTTTGAAACATACAATTATTTACCATTACCTGAACAAATAGTTAAATGTTTAGAAGCTGCAGAGTCTGTCGGAGGTGATATAAGAGGGAAGCAATCAGCTGCAATTTTAATAGTTGCAAGTGAAGCTCCCGAAAATAAATGGGAGGATCCAATAATAGATCTTAGAGTAGAAGATCATACAGAACCATTAAAAGAGATTAGTAGACTATTAAAAGTGTGGCGAGCATATGAACATATGAACAATGGTGATCTTGCAATTGAAAAAGGAGATATAGGCAAAGCACTTGTGGAGTATAATGCTGCTATGGAAGGATTTCCTGATAACCTTGAAATGCAATACTGGACAGCAATATCATTAGCAAATAATAATAAAATTGATGAAGCTATAGTATTGCTTAAAAAGGTATTTAAAAAAGATAATAATTGGCGTTTACTTACAGAAAGATTACCAGAAGTAGAATTGTTAAACATTGAAGAGGATCAATTAAAAAGAATTTTATCATTATAAATAAAACTTTAACATAATACCTGGGTATTTTTGTGTTTTAAATTAGATTATGATTGAAAAAAAAATGTGATTGAAGAAAAAATATTGCGCTATAAAAATGGGATTGCTATTGCTAAGGAGTTAGCTAAAAATAAATATGCCGATCACGATTATTATAATGATTTAATATCCAAATTTCAAAGAATTTTAAAATTTTACGAAGATCTAAAAGTTTGGAAAGAATTCTCAAAAAAGTAAATTCATATATTTACATTTTTCTTCGCTTCTTTGGTACTATATAATTCTACATTAATAAATGGTAATAAAGCGCATATCACGGCATATGTGAGAATTTCTGTTCTTTTTATAACATTTTTGCTAAAAAAACTGATAGCTCCTGCTTCATTTTTCAAATTTTCATTATCAGCAAGTTTTCCAATTATTTCACCAATTTCTTTCTTTTGGTCTTTTAAGATCTGATCTACAACAAATTTAGGATATTCAAAAGCAATACCAGATCCGAGTGAAATTTTTCTTGTTTCATCAGTAATAGCACAAAATTGGAAATCCATAAATTTTGTTTTTGTATAGGGTATTTCAGCTAATCCTGCTTCAATCCCAACCCCAAAAATATGATAATATTTTTTTTTCTCATTTATAATGAAGTCTAATGATCCAAATGCTCTATTAACTGCCCCATCAATAATATTCTTCAATCCAATTGGCTGATTCGATACTTTTGATTCTGCTTTAATGTTATACATTTTAAAATTACTGTAATATCTACTAAATGCTAATTTGGTTGCATTAAATTTTGTTGGATTTAAAGACCCTACACATACATAGATTTTATCCATAATTAAATATCAGAATGTTCAATTTGAAATAGATTAAAGTTAAATTCATTTCTTAATATTTTAAAAAGCTTATGCATAGGTAAGCCAATTACGTTAGAGTATGATCCATCGATTTTTTTTATAAAAAGGCTTGCTTTATCTTTTATTGAATAGGCTCCAGCTCTTCCTTTCCATTCATTATTTTTAATATAAAATTTAAGTTCATTATCAGAAAGGTTAGAAAATTGAACATTTGTCATAACAGTATCTATTATTATTTTTGGATTATTAGTTTCCGTAATAGCTATTCCTGTTATTAATTCATGAGTTCTTCCGTTTAACTTTTTAAGTATTTTAAATGCTTCTTCTTCATCTTTAGCTTTCCCGATGATTTCTTCATCTAATATTATTATAGTATCAGCAGCTATAATTATTGCATTTAAGCTATTTTTGAAATAATTTTTTGCCAGTAAAGCTTTTGCTTTTGCGAGTTCTTTTACTAGATGATATCCATCTGAAATTCCTTCTTTAAATTCATCCTCATCAAGCTTTGTATCAAAAGTTTTGAATGAAATTTTTGCTCTTTTAAGAATTTCACCTCGATCAATAGATTTTGAAGCTAATATAATTTCTTTCAAGTTATTACCATTTTCCTGTAAATTAAACTATGTAAATTATAAGATCATCTTTTTTGTAAATTTTTTCATATAGGTTAATTCAAGCTTAATAATATCTATTTTGCTTAAAAAGCATATATTTAATTAATTTAGGCATCCAAATATATAATAATTACAATTAAGTTTATGGAAATTATGGAATATTTTCCTCTTTGGTTTTTTTTAGTTTTATTATCATTTTTCTTTATTATTTTTATTTATATGCATTATTCATATAAATCAGATACACTAAACAATATTTTTGGAGTGGGATCGTTAAGTTTTGTGTTTATTCATATAATACTATTTGTTTTATTGATGAATCAAGATATAGGACTCCAACCCTTTTTTGTTCCTTTATGGCTTATTGTTTTAGGGATTCCAATTATTATTGTAGGATTTTTAATCATAATCTCTACAGTGGTAGCTTATTTTTTTAGAAAAGTTGTAAAGAAAGATTTATCAAAACTTATCAATAATGTGAAAGAAAGACGAAAATTGTGGAGCAAAGCTAAAAAAGACACTTTTAGAAAACTTAATCATGTTTTAATCTTTATAGGGCTTCTTATTGTTTGGTTTATTGGATTATTTATTGTTAAATCTTTTACTGGCACGTCAGCAGGGATGATTCCTGAAGAAAATAATATGCTCTTGATATACTTAAGAATAATTAATGAACCACATTCGATTGCGGAGGTCCTTTTTTCATTCGGTTGGTTTTACTATCTACTATTTTTCTTTTTTTATATTTTATGTGTGTTTATGTTTGCAAATGAAATTACACGAAAGTCTAGTTTTCTTTATTTTCCTTTTAATATTTTTTCTACTCTTTACCTTTCCAATGAAGAAACTCGAAATTATGGAACTTATTTATATTTTGCGATTGGTCAAATGTTTGCTGCATTTACATGCCCTCCCATGATATTTTTTGCTATATTAGGGATTAGTTCGATAAGTGATTTAATGACAAGTCAAATTGGTATAAGATTTGGTAAAAGTCATATATTATGGAATAAAAATAAGACATGGGAAGGAACTATTGCCGGAATGATTACAACTTTTTTGATTTGCTTTTTTTTTGTTGGTGTGTTTTGGAGTTTAATCTTTACCTATTTATTTTTAATATTTGACATTATCACAGACAAACCAATTAAAATTTCGGATAACTTACTAATCCCTATTGGTTGTAGCGTGGCTTATTTATTAATCAGATTCATTTTTGATCTTAATTATTACTCCCTCATTATTAACTGGATATAAAATTGAATTAGAGGTTCTTAAAAAAGCAGAAAAAATTTTAAATCATTCAGCTTTAAAGGTTAACAACATGTATTTTTTACCTACTAGCCTTATCTTAATTGGATATTTTATCTTAACATTTGTATATACAATAAAGAGAAGAAAACGCAAAATTGAAAATAAATTATTTACTAATGAAATTTTAATCGCATTATTATTCTTAATGGCAGGAATCCTATTTCCTTTTATGTATCAATATCATTCACCAGATTTGAGTCATAATTCATTGAATTTTTTATGGTTTTTTACTTCTACGATTTTTTTAATTGAAATGGGAGTATGGGGACTTACTTTAATATACAATACTATTATTTCAAAAAGAAATCCTGAGATTATGGCAAAAAGAGATTATAATAAATTTTGTGAAGAATTTAACAAAAATTGGACAGATGATTTGAAAAGTGAGAGAAGAAAAATTCTGCATTTGTTTACTTGTTTTATTATTTTCTTTTTTTGGTCATTAGGGATAATTCTTAATGATTTAGGTATTTTAAATCAATGGGGGCTAGATATTTACAGTTTTTCTTATTGGTTAACAATTACGGTAGGGTTTGGGTTTGTTTTAATGTTCCAAGTTGCTGATTTAGCGCGATTGAATAATTTTTACATGCTCCCTAATTG
>SMTZ1_10003462_pt1 | contig 15864 bp, 11 predicted proteins | sample DeeMarSWOR136_30_FD_25667 | JGI IMG/M metagenome (IMG submission 25667)
GCAGCGTTATCCTTGACGAACAGACCACGTTAACTGGCATTCCTGCCATTGCCTGGGACTATAAGCTGGGCAACCGCTCCGCCTTAGAATGGGTGCTGGATCAATACAAAGAAAAGAAACCCAAAGACCCGACCATTGCCGAAAAGTTCAATAGCTACAAATTTGCCGATTACAAAGACCAGGTGATCGATTTGTTGAAACGGGTTTGTACGGTGAGTGTGAGGACGATGGGGGTTGTGGGGGAGATGGAGGGGTCACTAGATTAAAGGATTTTTATTTATTGGAATATATAAAATTTTGCTTGCAAAATAAAATTAAATTTTGTATATTTTCCAACTGATTGAGTCGTTCTGGCTTCTCTTTCATAGACGGGGTGCTTGTATGCCTTGGTGCAAATTTATTCTAAAAGACGTCAGTATCTTATAAGTCTAAGATTAAAAATGGGCAGTCGTGTAATTATTTGATATTAAAAATATGGCGGCGTAGCTCAGTTGGCTAGAGCAGTGGAATCATAATCCACGTGTCAGGGGTTCGAATCCCTTCGCCGCTACTAATAGACGATGTTAGAAAATTATTTAGCCAGAAAACAGGGAATATGATTAAATTGGAGACCTTTCATGATGGAAGGTCTTTTTTGTTAATGGTTATTGGTGAGTCGTTATTAGTGACTGGTTTTGTTTCTAAAGTTACCCGATTGACCGATCACCTGCTTTATCTACTCAATTAGGTTTAATTTTTCAGTGTCAAATCGTTGATCTACTGATTCTGTCGCATGTAGCGATGGAATCAGTATGAAATTCTAATCCTTAATCGGTATAATTAATTGAAAATACTAATAAATGTCCGGTTTATTCCAAAAATTCAGCAACTTCGTCGAAACGCATCAACTGATTCAGAAAAACGATTATATCCTGGTTGCCGTATCTGGCGGAGTCGATTCAGTTGTTTTATTGCATCTTGTTCAGCAATTGATTGAGCCGCTTGATTTACAAATTCAGATGGTTCACATAAATCACTGCTTGAGAGGCGAGCAGGCAGATCGAGATCAACTGTTTGTGGAGCAATTGGCAGAAGAACACCATATACCCATTATTTCACGCAAAGTAAACGTTCCGAAATACCTTGCTAACAAAAGATCATCTGAAGAGCAAGGTGCAAGATTTTTGCGTTACCGTGTTTTTGAATGGGCATTGAACAAGACCGGTGCTGATTGTATTGCGTTAGGACACCAGGCAGATGACCAGGTTGAGACCGTAATCGACCACTTTGTTCGAGGCAGTGGCGTGAAAGGATTGTGTGGGATGCCGATTCATAGGGATAAATTTATTCGTCCCTTATTATTTGCAACCCGCAAAGAAATTGAAACTTATGCAAAGTCAAATTCGTTACATTACCTGATCGATGCTACCAATGTTATGGTCAAATATCGTCGCAATCGAATCAGGCATGAGTTGATACCATATCTGCAGCAACAATTCAATCCTGCCATCGGGGATGCGGTGATTCGTTCGGCAAAGATAATGAACGAAGTTGAACTTTATTTAACTGAACAGGCTCGATTGGCTTTTGCCGAATGCCTAATAAATCTTAAAAAAAATAAAATAATACTTGATATTAATTCATTTTTAAATTATTTTATTGTTATTCAAAAGTATGTTTTGTACCTGTTGTTGGAACAAGTTCAACTAAGTCGTTCGCTATTGACTGCTCAAAAATTAGATCAAATCCTGAAGCTTGTTCAGCGTCGAGATTCGGGAAAGAAAGTTATTTTAATCGACAATTGGCAGCTTCAGGTTAATCACGATCATTTGATTGTTGTTAAGGAGATCATTGCTGATTTTCAAATTTCTGTAGAGCCAGGTAAAAATTATTCTTTGTTAAATGGTGATTTGAAATTTAGTGCCGAATTAATTAACAAAAGTCAATTACCAGGACGATTTCCAGAAGATAAACAGATTGAATACATTGATTATCATAAAGTTGAAGGTCAATTAATTGTTAGAAATTACCGGGCTGGAGATCGTTTCCGGCCTCTTAACTTTAAAGGTAACAAGAAGCTTTCAGATTTTTTTATCGATTTAAAAATACCGCTTCATCAAAGAAAGGAGATTCCGTTACTGGTGTGTGATGCTGGAATCATCTGGATTATGGGGTATCAAATTGATGACCGTTTCAAAATTACCAGCAATACTGAGCAAATTTTGAAATTGCAATTACTAAGGGAAGATCCTGCATGAGTAGTGACAAAGCCCGTGTTGATACAAATAACGAAAAGTATAAACTGCTAATAAGTGAAGAACAGATCTATCGACGTGTGAAAGAGCTGGCTCATCAAATATCCGCTGACTATTATAATAAATGTCCGATTTTGATCGGTGTATTAAATGGGGCTTTCATTTTTTTATCAGATTTAATTCGGGAAATGAATATTGATTGTGAAGTTGATTTTGTGAAGATTTCCAGTTATGGCGGCGGCAGAGTTTCAACAGGGCAAATAAAAGCGAAAAAGCAGTTCGATAGCCACGTAGATGGTCGACATATTTTAATTGTAGAGGATATTGCAGATTCAGGTCGTTCAATAAAATTTTTAGAAAAAATGTTTGTGGATACGCAGCCGGCATCGTTAAAATTTGCCTCGCTATTATTAAAAGAGGGTAATGCAGTCGTTGATTTTAAATTAGATTACGTGGGATTCACAATCCCCACTAAATTCGTAGTAGGTTATGGTTTAGATTTTGACCAGAAATATCGAAATTTGCGTTCTATTTATGTTCTTGATTAATATCGTTATGGAGAAGTTTTATCGATGAAAAATATTTTCAAAATTAATAATCTTAAAAATAGCAAGTATAATGAGAATTTAACAATGCAAAGACAAAATAAAAGCTCACCAGATCATAAAGATAATAATCGTAAAAAGAAAGATGACAGCTTTCAGTGGCAAAAGGCTACCCGTACTTTTCTTTTTTGGTTAATTTTTATTATTATTGCAATCTGGATGGCCAGTTGGTTTACCAACAGTGGAAAGCATGAAGCTAAAATTAATATAACAAGTTTCCGGGAGTTTCTAAAAAATGAGCTTATTGCAGAAGTCGTGATTGAAGGTGAGGAGTTTCATGGTGTGCTAAAACAAGCTCAGCCACATCCTGAAAAGCCGGGAAATCAAATTCAAAACTTTGTTGTCGTTCTACCTCAAGAACTTGATATCAATACAGTTTTTAAATGGATGGATGAATATGGATTTAAAGCGGAGGCAAAGCCGAAATCGATAAAGTGGTGGGGCTATATGATACAAGCACTTCCGCTCGGTATACTCATTGTCTTCTGGTTTGTCATGCTCCGCCGTATGCAGGGGGGAGGGGCAAAAGGGATTTTTTCGTTTGGGAAATCACGCGCGAAATTACTTACAGAAAATAAAATGAAAGTAACTTTTGAAGATGTTGCCGGTGCCGATGAAGCAAAGCAAGAGCTTAAAGAAATCATCGAATTTTTAAAGGAGCCAGAAAAATTCCAAAAGTTAGGGGGTAAAATTCCTAAAGGGGCATTGTTATTCGGCCCCCCGGGAACTGGCAAAACATTGTTAGCTAAAGCAATAGCAGGGGAAGCTGGTGTCCCATTTTTCAGTATGTCAGGGGCAGATTTTGTAGAGATGTTCGTCGGGGTTGGAGCATCCCGGGTTAGGGATCTATTTGAGCAGGGTAAGAAGAATGCACCATGCATCATTTTTATCGATGAATTAGATGCAGTTGGCAGGCATCGCGGCGCCGGTTTAGGTGGGGGACATGATGAACGGGAGCAGACTCTTAACCAACTTCTGGTAGAAATGGATGGATTCGATTCCAACGAAGGTGTTATCCTGCTCGCTGCCACGAACCGACCTGATGTATTGGATTCAGCGCTATTACGACCCGGTCGGTTCGATCGGCAGATTGTGGTAGATCGCCCGGATGTACGAGGACGTGAGGGCATTTTGAGGGTGCATACGCGGAAAATTCCTTTGAAAAATGATGTGGAGCTTTCATTAATTGCGAAAGGAACTCCTGGATTTTCTGGCGCTGATCTTGCCAACCTGGTTAACGAATCTGCACTCCTTGCTGCTCGAAAGAATAAGAAAAAGGTTGATATGGAGGATATGGAAGAGGCAAAGGATAAAGTTTTAATGGGAACTGAACGCAGGAGCCTGTTAATTAGTGACGAAGAAAAAAAGAGTACCGCCTATCATGAATCTGGTCATGCACTGGTTGCGAAGTTAACACCAGGTTCCGATCCAGTGCATAAAGTTACTATTATTCCACGCGGACGTGCGTTAGGAGTTACAACTATATTACCAATGGATGAGAAACATAATTATTCGAAAGAATATTGTGAACAATTTTTAATTCGACTATTAGGAGGAAGGGCAGCAGAGAAATTAGTATTTAATCAATTAACAACTGGTGCCAGTGATGATATTGAAAAAGCAACGAAAATTGCCAGAAACATGGTATGTGAATGGGGAATGAGTGAAACAATGGGACCAGTTACATTTGGTAAAAAACAGGAAGAAATATTCCTTGGTAGAGAGATCGCGCAACATCGAGATTATAGTGAAAAAACAGCTCAAGCAATAGATGAAGAGGTTCGAAAAATTATCGATGCGGCGGTTGAAACTTCAGAAAAAATATTAAGAGAAAATACTGATAAACTGCATAAATTGGCTCAAACTTTGTTAGAAAAGGAAACAATTGATGGCAATGAAGTTGATGAGATTTTGAAACAAGTCGATGAAAAAAGAAAGAAAAAAAGTGATAATTCACCAAACAGTGAGAAAACCAGGGTATCAAAAGTAAAACAAAAAGCTAATGTTAGTGTCAATAAAAGACCAGTTCCTAAAAAGAAAAAACAAATGGTTGAAGATAAACAGTGATTGGAGATGGGAAAAAAATTTCGTAACTATTCAGGTAATCCTATTTTGTGCCTGATAAAAATAAATGTCAAAATAATTATGGTCAAAATAATTTTAAACTAGGGCGCATCAGCCTTTAGACTGATCTGCCGAAAGAAGTCTATTTTGTCCTGAAATTATTTTTTCAAACCGTTGAGGTTTTTTCATTGATGGGTACAAGGAGATGAATGATGGTGGGTAGTGTGTTAATAGGATTGGATAATGTAAATTATGGCTTGCAGTTTCATAAAATCTTATTAGTTAATGGTATAAAAAATAATATTAGCGATACAAGTCTATCGCACCTGTTAAATTGGCTGTGGAGAAATTTATCAGTCTTATCACCGATTCTTCTGGTTGGTTTAGCTGCCAGTGTATTCATCCTCATATATTTGTACAAAACCTCAGAGCTAATGAATAAAAAAAAGCTTGCCTGGATATTAGGGATTGTCATATTTATTTTTATAATTGTAAATATTCGAATTTTTCTGAATAATCGCTTGCCTGAAGTTAAGTTCCGACTCACCTTAATTCCTATAAAAAGCGATCCAAATTCAGCGAGCTCGAATTGGATTGGTGAAGCACTGTGGCGCATAATAGCTCGTCAAGTGCAACATTCAGCCGGTGATCAGGCAATTGTCTCACCAGTTGAATGGACTCAGGAAATGGTAAAAAGTGATTCTATTTACAATTTAGATTATTTAAGAAAATTAAATCGCCAAATCGCTGCAGAATACCTGTTATTTGGCAAACTTTCCAGTAATGAGTCGTCGCTGAATTTCACTTACCAGGTGATAAAAACAGTCGATAGAGAAGTCATTCTTGAACGATCCTTTTCATTAAATCCTCAAAAATTACCTGAAATCAGTATTCAGATTAGTAATGAGCTGTTGTCCCATTTTACTATTGATTCAAAAATTTTACAACCCGGGATAAGATACACTTCTTCAGACGCGTTTCAAAAATATTTAACTGGGGAAAGATATTATCAGCAAAAGAAATATCAATTTGCTATAAACTTCGCTCGACAAGCGATTGCGGCAGATAGTGGAATTGTTGATGCTTATCTGCTGGCTGGTAAAAGTTTTTTCATGCAAGGATTGGAAAGAAAAAAAGAAGGCGATTCGCCTGTCGAAGAACTTGAAAAAGCACGGGAATGGTTAAACCAGGTTGTTGTATTGGATTCATCGTATGACGAAGCCTACAGCTTTCTGGGTGAATATTATATCTATCGAGAACGCTGGTCACTGGCAGAACAGATGCTGAAAAAAGCATACCAGTTGAATCCCAATAATCCACGTTTTTATCTTTCACTTTCTCGACTTCATAAATTTCGTTATCAAAGATTAGGTTTCAATAGCGAAGAGCAATTGTTCAAACGCGCCATATTTATCAATCCCTGCTACGAAGATGCTTATTTAATGCTGGCTGATTATTATTTGTTTAAAAATGAACGAAAAAGAGCGATTCAAGTCCTGGAAAAAATTCTTAACATAAAACCCAACTCAGTCCCTGTGCTTATGGGTTTGGGAAAAATCTACCTGGTAAGAAATGAAATATTGAAGATTATTGAAATTTATAATCGAGTGCTTGAGCTGGAACCAAATAATTCTGATGCGTATTATAATTTAGGAATTCTTTATTATAATTCTGAAGATTATGATAATGCGGAAAAATTGTTACTTCGTGCCATTGCGATTGATAATCATCTCAATGCCCATTTATATTTAGCCTATCTTTATGAAAATAAACAAGAATACGACAAAGCAATTGAATATCTTCGTAACCGGATTCGGTACCGTAACGGGCTTGATGATGAATTCGCAGAAGAAGCGAGAGAACATTTATTTAAACTGTTGCATCACGATTCGACTCATAAAGATATTAATGAAAAATGAGTCGAGAAATCTAATAGCAGGAATGATGGTTTAATGGAAAGCTGGAAGAATGAAGTGACGGCGATTTGAAACCAGTCACAGATTTTAATTTTCCACTATTCCATTATTCTAAAATTCCAGCAATGCATTAATAGTAAAATTATCAGATGGAAAAGTTGAGAACATTTAAGATTCAATGTGGAAGCAATATTCTGGATTTGACCAGTCGCACTCATATCATGGGGATTTTAAATATAACCCCGGATTCATTTTCAGATGGCGGGAAATTTCTTCAACCAGGGCAGGCAATTGAACACGGGCTTCGAATGGTTGAAGAAGGCGTTGATATCATCGATATTGGCGCCGAATCAACACGCCCGGGTGCTGAACCTGTGTCGGTTGAGGAGGAATTGAGACGATTGCTTCCAGTTTTGGAGGGGCTTCTGAAGCGTGTGGACATTCCGATCTCCATTGATACCTATAAAGCTTCTGTCGCAGAAACGGTTTTGAAGACAGGCGCGAGTATGATAAATGATATTAGCGGACTGCGGTTTGATAATCGCATGAAAGATGTTGTGGCAAAATATCAAGTTCCCATCATTATTATGCACATCAAAGGGGAACCGCGAAATATGCAGCAGAATCCATATTATGATGATTTGATTGGCGAAATATATGAGTATCTTGCCGCAAGTATCCATCTGGCAGTGAAAACAGGAATTGCTCGAAATAATATTATTATTGATCCTGGTATTGGATTTGGTAAAAGGTTGCAGGACAATTTTGAAATATTAAAAAGGTTATCTGAGTTTCAAGGGCTGGGCTGTCCCATCTTAATCGGACCGTCAAGAAAGTCCTTTATCGGGAAAGTGCTGGATTTATCGCCAGATCAGCGGTTGGAAGGCACACTGGCAGCCGTAACAATTGGTATCCAGAATGGTGCGCATATTGTTCGTGTTCATGACGTAAAACAGGTATCACGCGCGTGTCATATTATTGATCTATTGGTGGGGAAAACATCTATTGCTGATTAGATTGCTAAATTGTGATTTAAACCACTTGACATATAATATTTTTCCAGTATATTCAATCTTTAAAATTCGATTCCAGATTCCAGGTTACGAAGTATGATTCTTAGATTAGAATTATTCAAAATTGGTTTTTTAACAGTCACTTTGATTGATATACTGGATATTGCAATCATTTCGTATATCCTGTACAAGCTCTATTTTTTCATCCGGGGGTCTCGTGCGGCTCAAATGTTTATCGGGCTTATTGTTATTCTGGCGGCTTCAGTCGTTGGTCAATTTTTAGGATTGAGTGGATTGAATTGGATTTTCGAAAATCTGCGAACGATTTGGTTGATCGCGTTTGTGATCTTATTTCAGCCAGAACTGCGAAGAATTCTCATTTATATTGGTCAGATACCAGTCATCCGCAAATTATTAAAGGTAACAATTACACAAAAAATGACCGAAGAGGTGGCAAAAGCTGCCATGGAGTTAAGCAAGCGAGGTTTTGGCGGGCTTATTGTTCTTATTAGAAATGCTGGTATTAAATCGATTATAGAGACAGGCAAGAGTATCCAGGCAAAAGTATCTGTACCACTGATTGTTTCCATTTTCAATTCACGTTCGCCCTTGCATGACGGGGCAATTGTAATCCAGAACGATGTTATTGAGGCAGCACAATGTATATTGCCGCTGAGCCAGAATCCTGCTCTTAGCTCCCAATATGGCACCCGCCATTTAGCTGCTTTGGGATTATCTGAAGAATCAGATGCGGTCATTGTAGTTGTATCGGAAGAAACAGGAAAAGTATCTTTAGCTTACGAAGGCGCGTTGCACACTGATCTGGATTATAATAAACTACAGGGAATGTTGCATGAATTTTTGCAGGTGATGCCTGGCAGGTGAGTTTTAGAAATTATATAAAAGTTATCGATTATCGGTTCCAGGTTGTTGTTAATATATCCAGTTAAAACATTCTCTCTTCTATTGATTTATAACAATCCCTTTATGAGAATAGACAGCTTTAAACCCAATACGAAAAAAGAAAAATTGCTTATGCGGATATTTTTCTCTACACTTAAATCCTGCTTGTAATACCGTGTCACCTATAAAATAATCCCCACTATCAACCTCTATCGCGACTATTTTTCCTTTTAGGATTTCATCTGCCTCGAACTTGTTTTGCCAAAAATGTGAATTTAAAAATAAATAAATATTTGCATTTTTCCCATATTTTTAATAAATTAAATTTTACGTTTGCATGAACACAATAACACAAGGAGGTTTTAGTGAAGATTTCAGTAATTGGAACCGGGTATGTCGGATTAGTAACCGGAACGTGCTTTGCCGAAACAGGTATTGATGTCACCTGCGTTGATGTCGATAAAGAGAAAATTGAAAAATTGAAAAAAGGAATAGTACCGATCTATGAGCCGGGATTGGAGGAAATCTTAGATCGAAATGTAAAAAAAGACCGGCTGAGATTCACCACTGATATTAAATCCAGTTTAAAAGAATGTGAAGTTGCTTTCATTGCGGTTGGTACACCACCGGATGAAGATGGCAGCGCGGACTTGAAACATGTGCTAAATGTTGCAAATGATATCGGAAAATATATGGAAGATTATTTAGTTGTTGTTACGAAAAGTACGGTTCCTGTTGGTACTGCGAAAAAGGTAAAGGAATCAGTCCAACGAGAATTGGATAATCGAGGGATTGATATCCATTTTGATATCGCGTCAAATCCTGAATTTTTAAAAGAGGGCGCTGCTGTTAATGATTTTTTAAAGCCAGATCGGATCGTAATCGGCGTTGAGTCTGAGAAGGCTGAAGAAATTATGAAAAGGCTCTATAAGGCATTTCTATTGAATGGTCACCCGATTATTTTTATGAATATTCCTTCTGCGGAAATGACAAAATACGCAGCCAATGCCATGCTGGCAACAAGAATCAGTTTTATGAATGAGATAGCCAATTTATGTGAAATTGTCGGAGCCGATGTAAACCTGGTCAGGATGGGAATTGGCAGTGATCCCCGGATTGGGAATCAATTCATTTACCCCGGTATCGGGTACGGCGGCTCATGCTTTCCCAAGGATGTTAAGGCGTTAATCAAAACGGCAAAAGCGAATAATTATGACATGAGAATTCTGACCGCAGTTGAACACGTTAATAAGGATCAAAAATCTATTTTGTATGAAAAAGTGAATAAATATTTTAGTAATGATCTAACAGGAAAGACAATAGCAATTTGGGGATTATCCTTTAAACCTGAGACAGATGATATGAGAGAAGCGCCTTCATTGATAATTATTGATAAATTATTAAAAGCCGGCTGCCATGTAAGAGGCTATGATCCCCAGGCGCAAAATGAAGCAATGAGAATATTGGGAGATAAAATTGAATTCGTGAAAGATCAGTATGAAGCATTGATTGACGCCGATTGTCTGCTTCTGTTAACTGAGTGGCATGAATTTAGATATCCCAATTTTAAAGTCATGAAAAAGCTGATGAAGGAGAGTGTAATTTTTGATGGAAGAAATATTTATGATATTAAAGAGATGATGGAGTTTGGATTTAGGTATTTTTGTATTGGAATTAAGGATTGTGATTAATTTCTCAACTATTGGAATGGAACTCTGGCTCGATCAAAAACACTGTGTGATCACAGGCAGCACGGTAATTCGCTGTAAGGATTCTGTGATCGTGATACGATCGAACAACAAGGAATGGTCACTTTTGTCGTTTGGTCAAGGGAAGCAGTGGATTCATTATAAGAAAAACTTCAATCGATCTTCACGACGGAACCAATTGAAAATGAAAAATATACGATTTATCAATTTTTTGCAAAAGATCCAGAGGGTCGAATCCAAAAATTCCAGTGTTTTTTACATCTGCTTCCCCCTATCTCAGCAGTGAATTATAAATGATTTTGTTGATTTAGTCCAATTGTATCATTCGATTTGCATGTTATCAACGTTCATTACTATTTCTAGTAATTGTTGCTTTATCATATCTTTAATCCGAAATTCCTGTTTATTGAATTTCATCAATTTTGCACCTTCAATCCAGATATTATATTGAAGCTCTTCTGAAAATCCCAGAACATAACCGTCACCACAATCGCCTTTCACATTGGGACAGGTACCTGGAGTTAAACAGGGGCCTGTTATTGCCAACAAATTTAAGTTGTAATACATCCCGCCATCCGTGGCAAAAGCGACGCGGGGATTTTTCGTCGTTGCTTCTATATCTTTGGAATTACAATCCCACTTATAACTGAAATAATCATACGAATCGCAAGCCCAGGAAAATTTCACAGAGTCGGAATCTGATAGTAGATTTAATTCCGTTTCAGTTAATAGCGTGCCATTACATTTCACATTTTTGGGATTGGCTGGCATTGTGATTTCATCAGCGGTTTTCTGATGGTTGGCACTGATTTTATAATTGTAAACTTTTTTATAATGTAGACCACGTAATTCACCCCGAATCATCCCATCATGAAAATCAATTGTGGTTTTCAACGTCTCACCATCAATAGTAACAGCGGGTATGATAGTCAGGCTGTTAGTACAAAATTCCACATCCACTGTTTGATCTCCATTAACCTCGAATAATAAAAAGAAAATAGGCTTTGAAGCTGTTGAAGTTACGGGATTCAAATTATCGCCAGTATCACAGTGAAACAACATAATCACTAAAAAAGCCAAAGCAGTTAATCTTAATGTTTTCATTGTACCCACCTCAGACAATATATTGTTGTTGAATTTACCTTATGATGCAATAATCAATATTGATCTGTTACTCCCATGTCCCCTCACAAATTGCAAAAAAATTTACCGTTAGATTTTCTTTATCAGGTATTCTGCAAACATCATTCCAATTCTGCCCGGACCACCTGCAATGGAGTAGACTCTCCTTTCTCTCAATCGAAGTCTTCGTTATTCTTCAACCTTAATTGGAGTCTATTCGAAAGTCTGAGCTTAATTCCTGGCAGTCCAATCTCATAAATGGATTTATTATACTAATGCCGAATAGGTTTTCGGAGAGCGGGATGCTTCGGTATTTGCTAATACCGAGGCATCGCTCAATTTTAAAATCCGAAAACCTCTTTATGTTGAGTATCCCCACACATTTCCGACATTCCTAAAAAAAATTCCTAAAAATTCAGCTACATTTCAGTTTAGCATGTTATATTAATTTTCATGATAGATTTGGGATAAGGAATGTATATGAAGATAAAATACCTGGCAATTCTATGCGTTTTTGTTTTCTGGGGCTTAATCCAGGGCTACACTTTTGCTCAATTGAAGGCTGATTCGTTAAAATGTAATTCAGCTAAACCATTTATCTCCGATATAGCTGATGATATTTGGCACATTGTGTCTTATCCTTTCCAAATCTCAAAAAATGATGCATTAATTTTAACGTCTTTTACAGTTTTTAATATTGCTATGATTTATGGACTTGATGAGCAGATCGATAATGAATTAAAGGTTGAAAAGCATAATAGTTATCTTAAATCCATAGATGGTCTTGCTGACATAGGTGATAGTTATGATTTGCTCCCTGTTAGAGAATTAATTTTTTCCACTACGGTGCTAACTACTGGTATAATTTTCAATGATAAAAACTATTAGAAACCACAAAATTAATGGTCGAGTCTCTTATTATTACCAAGGCAATCACCTCTTTAAGTAAAGGGCTGTTTGGTCGGTCTCATCCCTATACAGGAAATGCCCCTTATGATTTTAATTTATTTAAATTCAGTACCAAACATGAATTTTTATCCATACCTTCGGGTCATACCAGTGGAATTTTTTCCATTATGACAGTCATTGCCAAGCAGTACGATCAATGGTTGATAAAAATCCCTGCTTATACATTGAGCGTTTCTGTTGCCTTGCAGAGAATCGATGATCAACAGCGCTGGACTTCTGATGTCATCGTTGGTGGCGCGCTTGGATTTTGGGTGGGCAGCACATTGGTTAATAAATATCAGAAAAAATCACATACTATTGCCTTTAATGCTTATTTTTCTACAAATCGTATTGGTGTCGCTTTGAATTTTTAATTTAGTTTTAACAAAAATGAGGGGACCAACAATGAAATGGTTCATCAAATTATTGGTTGTTATTTTATTCTCCGGTCATTTGACGTTCGCAGCAGAATTAAATTCTGAACCAAGTAAGGGGACAGGAACAATTACCGGAGTTGTTTTAGATAAAAAAACACAAAAACCATTGGCAGGAGTCAACGTTATTGTGGAGGGTACACGAAAGGGAACGACATCGGGCCAAAATGGAGAGTTTACCATTTCAAAACTTGCTGCAGGCAAATACACGCTATTATTTCAACACATCGGTTACATAACGAAAAGATCTGAAGAGATTGAGGTTGCGACCGACAAAATAGTAGATTTAAAAACTATACCCCTGGAAGAACATGCCATTCCTTTAAAAGAAATCGTTGTGACTCCTGGCAGTTACGCCATCATGGGCAGCGAACCATCACCCCGGCAGACCCTGACAAGTGACGATATTAAAATGATGGGTTGGGCAGAAGATATCACCCGGGCTGTTCATAAAATTCCCGGCATTTCATCGAGCGACTATGAAGCTAAATTTAATATCCGCGGCGGTGAAGCGGATGAGGTATTGGTGCTGCTCGATGGCATGCAAATTTATAAGCCATTTCACCAAAAGGATTTTGGCGGTGGATTATTTAGCACCATAGATATTGAAACTATTGAAGGAGTTGATCTTTTGACCGGGGGATTCACCGCTGAATACGGCGATCGTATGAGTGGCGTTTTAAATCTGAAAACCCAAATTCCCAGGGAGGGACAGCGCCAGTCTTCACTGGGTTTCAGCCTGATGAACATGCGATTATTTTCAATGGGAACTTTCAATAAAAATAAAGGATCATATTTATTTTCTGTGCGAAGAGGTTACTTAGACCTGCTCAATCGTCTGATGAAAAATGAATTTAAACTTGAACCGAAATATTACGACCTGTTCGGAAAGGTTGAATATCAATTAAATAAGAATCACACTTTATCGGCAAACACATTCCTTGCTACTGATAATTATAAACTGGATGAAAAAGTCCTGGAACCGAGCAAAACAAAATATAATATTGATTACTCCAATACAAAATATGGAAATTATTATGGATGGTTAGCGCTACAGTCATTTTTTAAACCGACAGTTTTTGCGCGGACAATTCTCTATGCAGGCAAGCTGAACCAAAACAGGTATTGGAACAATTATGACGATGATATTATGGCCCATCTCAGTACAGCAACAATTAGTGATGATCGTAATTTTACATTATTAGGATTGAAACAGGACTGGAGCTGTGACATTTCAAATAATTTACAATTAAAATTTGGGCTGGATGTCAAAAAACTAAAAGCGACTTACGATTACAATAGTAACATTTTAAATGAATTTATTTCGGCAGACGACAGCCTCACCTACAAGATCGATTCTCACAGCGCTGAAATGACCCAAAATGGCAAGCATGCCGGTTTTTATTTGTCCAGTCGATTTCAAATTTTTAAACCTCTCACCTTTGAAACAGGCATTCGGTATGATTACACATCCTACTCGAAAGATAAATTATGGAGTCCCCGAGTAAACGTTGTTTATTCATTGACAAAAAAAACCTTCCTGCGAGCCGGTTGGGGAAAATATTATCAAACCCAAAATATACATGAACTGAACGTCCAATACAAACAAGCAAATTATTATCAGGCTGAACTGGCAAAGCACTATGTGCTTGGTATTGAACACTTTTTCAACAATGGCATCCAATTTCGTGCAGAAACTTATTTAAAAGAGATGAGCAATGTGCCACCGTTTTATTATTCATTTGCCAATATCGATGAATTTTACCCGGAAGCCAGGGATGACTTGATCCAATTATCCATTGACAAAGCCAAAACAAAGGGGATCGAATTCTCCTTAAAATATGACACCGGCAATAAATTCTCGTGGTGGCTTAGCTATGTATTGGCAGATGCACAAGATAATGTTACTGACGTGATTTATGATGGCAGACTTATCAAACAGACCGGCTGGCTGCCCCGTCCCTGGGATCAAAGACACACGATTAATTTAGATGTAAATTATCGTAAGAACAAAAAATGGCATTTTAATTTCTCCTGGTATTACCGATCCGGCTGGCCATATACTGAATTTGAAGTCAAGCGCAAACAACGGGAAGATGGTTCTTTCGCCTACTATCACGACTATGGTTTATTCGCCGGTTCGCGATACCTGGCATACCATCGGTTAGACGCCAGAATAAACCGGTATTTTTACCCATCGCGCGGCAAAGTGACTGTTTTTCTTCAGATCATCAACCTTTATAATCATGAAAATATTTATAATTACGATCACGATATTTTAAAAGAGACCGCCACCGATTACCAGGTTGAAATTGCAAGAGAGACTTATTTTCCCATTATTCCATTTTTAGGAGTCAGTTGGGAGTTTTAAACTTTGAGAAATAGGCTGATCATGAAACAAAAAAATACTTCATAAAATTAATAAACAAGGAGAATTAACATGAAAAAACATTTATCACTTCTGGTAGTTACATTTATTTTTCTGTTTGGATTTATTGGATGCGATAACAATAATGACGACAATCCATTAAGCCCAAGAGATAATTACTATGTTCCCGTTATTGATCCTGAGAATTTCGTCGATTCCATATCCAATCCTTACTGGCCCATGATACCGGGAACAACCTGGAATTATGAAGGAACAGACAACGAAGTAACCGAAACAATTGATATGGAAGTATTAAGCGAAACCAAGACAATCATGGGAGTTACGTGTACGATCGTCCGTGATAGAGTATATGAAGACGGTTCTCTCGTTGAAGATACCTACGATTGGTATGCACAGGACAAACAGGGAAATGTTTGGTACATGGGAGAAGATTCAAAGGAAATGGAAGATGGCAAAGTCGTTAGCACAGAAGGATCATGGGAAGCAGGCGTCGATGGTGCACAACCGGGAATTATTATGTGGGCTGA
>SMTZ1_10010302_pt1 | contig 15864 bp, 14 predicted proteins | sample DeeMarSWOR136_30_FD_25667 | JGI IMG/M metagenome (IMG submission 25667)
CATATATCCCAGCATCGGAAAGTAGTTGAATACATTACTAAAAGAGCCTATACTGATACCGAGAGGGATGATGACAACCATCAGGATTCTTCTTGCCGATGACCACGTGGTAGTAAGACAGGGTACTCGTCAACTGCTAGAGCGAGAGCCGGACTTTGAGATTGTTGGCGAAGCAGGCGACGGTGAAGAGGTTGTGCATCTGGCTCTTAAGCTTAAGCCTGACGTAGTGATTATGGACGTGGCTATGCCCAAGGTTAGCGGCATTGAGGCTACCAAACAAATCAAGGCGGTTTTATCGGCGACCACTGTCCTTGTCCTAACTGGCTATGATTATGATGAGTACATTTTCAGCATGTTAGAAGCCGGGGCGGCTGGTTATCTACTGAAGAATACAAGTGGTGACGAGCTGATTGGTGCTATTCGTGCCGTCTATACCGGGGAACCGATAATGCACCCCGCAGTACTTAGTAAAATTATGAAGCGGTTAAAGACTCCAGCCACTGAACCTATGGTAAGCCAGCCAGAACAGCCTTTAAGCGAGCGGGAGACGGAGGTGCTCGAGATGGCTGCCCGGGGCATGAGCAACAAGGGTATTGGTAATGCCCTGTCCATCAGTGAGCGCACCGTTCAGGTCCATATGAGGAGCATCTTTAATAAGTTGGGAGTTGGCTCTCGTTCTGAGGCAATAATCTACGGATTGAAAAGGGGATGGTTCAGCATTGAAGACCTTCCCTGAGAAGCCAGTAATTCTCTGGGTACCGCGATGAGACTTATAAAAAGCCGTCTATTTTGGGTTGTCATCGCTGTCTTTGTTACTGCCTCCATACTCCACTACAGTGAACTAGTAGGTGTACCGGGCACCGTCTATCCCAGTCTCCACTTCGGTTTCACGAGGCACAGTCTTGACCGTATTCTCTTCTTCATAGCGATAATCCCCGCTACCTTACTTTTCCGGCGCAAGGGTGCTTTTATTACTGCTTTTAGTGCCCTGGCCGTTATGCTGCCCCGGGCTATCCTTATCTCACCCTTCCCAAGGGACGCTATTGTGGAGACCATCGCCATAACTGCCATAAGTTTAACCGCTGCCTGGGGAATCTGGGGTCGCGCCGAGGAAAAGGACAGGACAGAAGCTGCTCTAGCCAAATTGGAGGAGTCGCATCAGATGCTTCAGCATTATGTCCAATCGGTAAAGAAAAACGAAAGGCGCCAGACGATACTCAATACCATCTCCAGAATTCTCGGGGAGTCCCTTGAGCTTGAGAGCATCAGAACTTAAGCTTGTTGCCTATGAGGGAGTATCGGATAGCTTTGCTCAGGCGGTAGACGGAGTAAGAGTGGGGGAAGGAATTTATGGAGAGGTAGCCAGGACATGCCAGCCCCTGATTGTAGATGCGACCCCTGATGACCCAAGATTTACCCTCCCTGAGGTTAGCAAAATGGGCATCCAGTCCCAGCTTATCGTGCCCATGATGCTTAAAGACCGTATGAGGGGAGTGCTTTGTGTGGCAATGCGCCGCCCCAGGGAGTTTCCTGTAGAGGACATGGAACTGCTGACTGCTGTTGGTACTCAAATTGCCACCGCCATCGAAAATGCCCTCCTCTATGAAAAAGAACGCCTGGTGGCACAGCAACTGGCTTCATCGGAGCGAAACTACCGGCGACTTTTTGAAAATGCTAGCGACGCTATCTGGGTTCATGACCTAGAGGGTAATATCACGGCGACTAATGAGGCAGCCAGCCGGCTGTTCGGCTACACCACAGAGGAACTGAAGAAAATGAACGTGAGAAGTTTTCTCTCGGAGGAAAGCTTGGCTCTAATCGGTCAAATCCGACGCCAGTTACTGGAAAAGCAGCCGGTGGAACAACCATACGAGCAACGCTTACTTAGGAAGGACGGAACAGAGGCAATCCTTAAAGTCTCTACCAGCGTTGTCAGTGAGAACAGAAGCCCCATTGGTTTTCAGCATATAGCCAGGGATGTCACCGAGGAGAAAAAGGCAGAGGAGATGCTCACCAAGATTATTGATGGTTCCCCAGTACCGACGTTTGCCATCAATAAGCAGCACAGGATCACCCACTGGAATACAGCACTCGAATCTATGACGGGTATTAAGAAAGAGCGTGCCATCGGCACCGATGAACAGTGGCGTGCTTTCTATCTCGAGAAGAGACCGATTATGGCTGACCTAATAGTCGATGGAGCCTCAGCGGATGTAGTTGCATCGTATTATCACGATAAATACAAAATATCCAGCTTGATTGAGGGTGCCTACGAGGCTGAGGATTTCTTCCCGGCGATTGGGGAGGATGGTGAGTGGCTCCACTTTACGGCAAGTCCGATTAAAGATAGTAGTGGCGAAACAATCGGGGCGATAGAAACCCTACGTGATGTAACCGAACAGAGGAGAATGCAGGATAGCCTACGCTATTATCTCAGCGAGATTACCAAGGTGCAGGAAGAGGAACGGAAGCGTATTGCCCGTGAGCTTCATGATGATACCAGCCAAGCTCTCTTTGCCCTATCCCGCCAGTTAGACAATTTCACCCGGCAGGTCAATACTACCTTAGAAGGAATGCGCCGCTTTACGCAAGAGCTACGTCCACCCATGTTAGATGACCTGGGTCTACTGGCCACACTGCGGTGGGAGGTTAGTGACTTCGAAAAACGCTCCGGGACAAAAGCAGACCTGATAGTTAAAGGCAATGAGAGGCGCTTTGCAACGGAGGTTGAACTACTGACCTTCCGCATTATCCAGGAGGCTTTAAGGAATGTCGAGAAGCATGCCGAAGCTTCAAAGGTCGAAGTGAAAATAGAATTTGGTGAGGGTAAAACCGGAATTTTGGTTGCTGATGATGGCAAAGGGTTTGACCCTGGAGAGAGTCTTGCAGACTTACCTCGCCTTGGTAAACTTGGTCTAGCTGGAATGGAAGAGAGAGTGCGCCTGCTCAATGGCCGCATCAAAATCGAGTCTGTGCTGGGCAAGGGTACCAGAGTGGTAGTGGAATTACCGCTATAAGCAACATATGTTCAAGAAAGGTACTAAACAGTTGCTTATTTAGTTCAATACAATGGATATCCCATAGCTAAACCAGTCAAAACCACCCTTAATTCATGATCGAGTCAGAGTATCAACCTTCCTCCCTAAATCCTGCTTTTTACTTGCCCCGGTGTTGATTTACTTGCCTCACTCCCTCGTAAAGTGTCTAGCAGGCAAGTTTTGAGGTTGATACACTGAATATTCTTTACCGAATCAGGGTGTCACTTTTCGATAAAGATAAAGCCACCCTTCATTAAAGGGTGGCTTTATGTAGGCGTGATTTAGCTATGAGCTATGTCGTTCTGGTAGGCCATGCAGGTCTCGAACCTGCGACACCCTGATTAAAAGTAAGAAGCGTAATATTCCACCTCGTAACAAGAAATAGCTTCTAGCGCTTTCAAGTTCCGTATTTACGCCTGTTCTATACTTCCATATATCATCCAATAATGTCTAGTGCCAATGAGTTTGTCGGCAAAATGTCGGCATAATAACTCTTTCCAGAGTTTTGCCTTGTCATGAAGGGATCAAACAATCCGACGGAATATGTGAACGGTCACCACCGCTAAACAATCCTGACGGTCGTATGATCTCGCTTGTCTTGGATAACTCAGTTGTTCAAGAAACTAGTTTGTTAAGTCATTCTTACCTTAGTACGTTCGGGCTTCTATTCTATCAACACAACCTGAATCTCGTGAGGTAGTTTGAGTGCCTTCAGCATGCCGACAGTCTTTTGAGAATATGGCGAACCGTAAATTACTATAAGAATCATCATCGCTAAGTCCTTTCCCTTTTTCATAGCCATAATACTAGAAAGAGAACACTTCCCTAGTCCTACCCGATATTGTCCAGCCTCTCTAACTCCACGGATGGTATAGCCTCCTTTATTACGGCAGCTGCCTCCGCACCAATTGACTCCGCCGCCTTTAAGACACCCTCAGCCGCTTCAGCCGCTGCTGATTCCTCCGATACACCGGCCTGTCCGGCTATTTCTTTAGCCGTCTCTATAGTCTTGGCAGCGGCAGTCGCTAGGTCGCCATGAGCTTCGGCGGTCCCCTGAATGATACCCTGGCTTGCCCCTAGTATAGCGTCATGCGGGTCTGCCCCAGCTCGTGTGGAAGCTTCTACCACCCCTGTGACGACTGCAGATGCCACCTGCCCGACATCCACAGGTTTATAGTCGGCGACATGGACAGCACCGCGCGCCATCTGCCGCGAAATCTCAGCCCCGTGTACCTTCACCTCTGCCTCCTTACCCTTCAATACTCCATTCAGGCCATTCTCTAGAGACCTGGCAATTCTCCCAGTAACCCGGCGACCACGCATGGCAGCCATGGTAGCCACCCGGCCAATCTCCGCAATCTGATAGGCGGTAACACCGAAGGCGGCATCCAGCCCCACCGGCATTTTTCTTAAATTACCAAAGGGGAAATTGGCGGCAAGATTAAAAGCTGGTACAGAGCTCATGGGTCGGGACAGCTCCCGTGTCCGAAACATCAACGATTCCAGCATAACTTCACGGCTCACCTCACCCTCCTCGCGCATCCTGGCCAGTATTGTTAGGGTAATAAGACCCATGATGAAAGCGATACCAAACAGGAAGTCAAAACCTGCCATATTAACAAATGGAAGTTGAGTGGAACCGGCTGGAGCAATCCAGGTCAGCGTCAGATTAAATTGACGCGAGCCGAAAAAGATGGCGAGGAACCCCCCAACTAGAGGCCCCAGCCCAGCTCCCAAATTGGTAGCCAGGGATGAAGTTGCCAGATAAGAGGTTGCCTCTCCTTTAGGTGCCATCTTGAGGCCGATAGTACCTACGGTAAGGGTTACCCCGGCGTTGGCAATACCAGCGAAGATATGCAGGATGAATAACAGGGGCATGGTGAGAAAGTGTCTTTCCGGCATGGTGGTGAATATCCACCCCATAATGACAAGCAGATAGAGCGAGGCGCATATGGACAGGACTACCTTGTTGCCAAAACGGTCGACGAAATTGCCCCACACCCGCAGAAACAGTATGTTAAAGGCATGCGCTGTAGCATGTAGACGGCGAAGAATGGAACCGCCAGATTAAGGGCAAAGTTCCACGAGAACAGGAACTGTATCAGTCGCCTGAAGTTTCCGTCCTTCAGGGGCATCATAACCATCTGCCAGAGGGAAGGTTGGGATTCGGTTACCGGTTGCATTAACGGCTCGGGCATGCGTGACATGAAGATGGGACCTAAGAGTCCCAGTGACAAGGCCCCAAACAGCAGCACGTAAGTATAGCCAAATATAGCGCTTCCCGCCGCCGCGTGATTTTGCCAGTAATCCACAAAAAGAGCAGCTGCCATGCTGAAGGCGACACCTGTTATGGTAGCGAAGACCAGTCGCCTAGAAAAGAACCTGCCCAATATTGGCTGGGGAACTAGGTCACGAATCCAGCCATTCCAGGCCGCATTAGTCGAGGCGTGGAAGAGACCACGGATGGCCATCAGGGCCAGCAGCAGTGATATCGCTCTCCCGCCGGGAACAGCTATGAAGGTCGGGATGAGGGCAATCGGTACCCAGAATGACTGGGCGATAAACCAACTGATTACCGCCATCGCCTTACGCTGCCTGAATTTCTCCACCAGGGAGATAGCGGGTAGCTGCAGGATTTGCATCAGAAATGGGAGCGCCGCCAGAACACCGATGTGCAGGCTATCAGCACCCAGCGCCAGGGCATAGGCTGCCAAGAAGCCGCTGGTGGTAATACTGTTAAATCCCAGGGACACTGTCCCCTCAAGGGTTAGCCAACGCAGGCCGGAGGTTAACTCCGACTCGCAAATAGTGGGTTTAGGCTGGAAAATATGGGGTAATTTCACGAAAACTGGACCTCAGGTTCAGGTTACGGCTATCAGCTTCTACTTCTTTTATCAAAATGGCTAGATATATAGCTAATCACACTAATGCTATTCAGTTTTTGGCTGTTGCTTCCTACGCTTCCATCCCAGCATCACTAATAGCTCACCTACTTCAGCATCACTTATCTCGTTCTTAAGGGGCATATCGGGGTGGATTTTATACTTATTCTGTCGGCCGACCTTGTTTTTTGAGATATACCCCGCTTCATCAAGGTCCATGATGATGCGGTGGGCCGTCCTCTCGGTCACCCCAATAGTGTCTCCAACCTCTCGGGCAGTAAGATTCGGGTGTTTGGCAATAGTCGCTAATATCAGGCCGTGATTCGTAATAAATGCCCACTCTCCCATTATAATCCTCCTTGCAAAGCCAGATTGAAAAAGCCTAAAAAACTACTTGACAAATTTCGAAATTTAGTTATAATAAAATTCTAGAAATATATTACTAGTATTATATATGTTGTAATATGTTACCAGAAATATAGTGAAAAATCAAGCCCTAAGACAGGTAGTTAACGACAGAAGGTAAAAAACTGTGGAAGACTAGCTAGAAGTAGTGAGCGATGTATTTACGGTTTAGGAGGAATGCCGAGATTAAGAAACTGCCCGAATCGGTGCAGAACTATCTGAGGCGTCAATTTATGCTCAAGAGAGAGTATATCGAGAAACTCAGGTGTTTTGAAATGGACGGACTCTTTCGTGAACAGCCAGTAAGGCGGATTCGTGTCTTCAGTCCGGCTCTGGCTAAAAAGAATCACCTGATCCATCCAGAGATGCTAGTCTTCGAGGGGCATATTGATGCCGAGGATAAAATCTACTTTGCTGACCGTCGGACAGCGGTAAGAAAGATAGGAGATACACAGACCGGATCCAGCTGGTTACCAGGATTAGGCCTAACCCGCCGTAACAAAACTAAGGGAAACAGGAGCGAATAGAAGAAGTGAACCCATCAGCCAGGGCTATAAAAAGCCAGTCAGCATTCAGCCGTAGGGAAGAACAGGCCGGTGAAACACACAGCGGGGGTGTTGCCGAAGAGGAACCTCCTGGCGAAACTGGTACTCTCAGCAGTTTTGACGAGGAACCCCCGGGTAGAATTGCCACCAATAGATACAGGCTTTTCAGTCGCGTACCGGATAGCACCTGGGATGACTGGAGGTGGCATTTTCGTAACCGCATAACGACAGTTAATGAACTGGCAAACTTTATTCTGCTATCAAGCGAAGAGCAGTCGCAGCTCAAGATGGTGACTCTGAAGTACCCTCTTTCGATTACCCCTTACTATCTCTCACTGATAAATCTAGATGACCCTGACGACCCGATTAAAAAACAGGCGATTCCCTCTATCCTGGAGATAACGATGGGCATGGTGGGGCGGGAAGACCCCCTTGATGAAAAGGGAGACTCGGTCGTTCCCGGGCTGGTTCACCGATATCCCGACCGGGTCTTAATGGTGCTGACCGATATATGCCCAATGTTCTGCCGCCACTGTACCCGCAAGCGGGAGTGGCGACGTGGCGGCTGGGTGCGGTCTCCAGCTGAGGTCGAAGCCATGCTCGATTATATCCGCCAGCATAAAGCTATTCGGGATGTCATCATCTCCGGCGGCGACCCGTTAACCCTTGCCACGCCTCGCCTGGAGGGGGTCATCTCCAGAATTAGGGCTATAAAACATGTTGAAATCATTCGTATCGGTACCAGGTTCCCTGTGGTGCTGCCGCAGCGTATCGACCATGAGTTGTGCAGCATGCTGTCGCGCTACAGCCCGATATGGCTTAATACGCACTTTAACCACTACCACGAGATTACCCCAGAGGCCACCGCCGCCTGCGACCGGTTGCTCCGTAGCGGGGTCCCGGTGAATAATCAGTCGGTGCTCTTACGTGGGGTGAATGATACTGTGGCTGAGCAGATGAGGCTGTGCCGCGGGTTACTCAGGATTAAGGTGCGCCCCTACTATCTGTTCCAATGCGACGAGGTGCAGGGTACCGAGCACCTGCGTACCCAGGTGGAGACTGGAGTGAGCATTATTGAGGGGCTGCGTGGACATACCTCGGGGCTGGCGGTACCTACCTTCGTGGTAGACCTGCCTCAGGGGGGTGGCAAGGTGCCCCTGCAACCGAATTACGTTGTCGCCAAGAAGAGAGGGGAACTGGTGCTCCGGAATTACGAGGGAAATCTCTTTCGCTACCGAAATCCGAGAGTGCTAGTAGAGCTAGAGCCGGCGCCGGAATCATTAGGTGACTTGAGTAATTCCGAAGCCGACCTGCTGGTAGAAACGGGGGTCTAAGATAAGGAGTAAGTGATGCTTATCGGTCTAGCCTACGATCTTAAAGAAACTGTTCTTCTTGAGGTAGATAGTCCTGAAGATGCCCTGGAGGAGTATGACTCTAGCGAAACGGTTGAGCTTATTGGTGCGGCACTCAGATCAGCCGGTCATTCGGTAGTCAAACTGGGTGGGGGAGTGGAGTTTCTGCTCAATATTCTTCGGGAAAGGGTTGACTTGGTCTTTAACATTGCCGAGGGGCGGGGTAATTACCGCAGTCGGGAGGCCCAGGTACCCTCCGTACTGGAGATGCTAGACATACCCTACTCTGGCTCTAGCCCGCAGTGCTTGGCAATCTGTCTCGATAAGCCTTTGACGAAGCAATTGGTTAAAGCTGCGGGGGTCTCGACTCCGGCCTGGCATATTATCGATACCACGGAGCAACTCTCGGTGGTGTCCTGGCACGGACTGGCTTACCCAGCGATTATCAAACCGGCTTATGAAGGCTCGAGTAAGGGCATTCGGGTTAGCTCGCTGGTAAGTAGTCCAGAAGAAGCCACTGAGGTGGCGAGCCAACTCCTTAAGTGCTACCAGCAACCGATGATGGTGGAGGAGTTCATTCCCGGCGACGAGGTCACCGTGGGTATAATCGGGAACAGGCCAGCTACGGTGCTGGGCATGATGAGGATACTCCCTAAGAGTAAGGCAGACTACTTCCTCTATACACTTGAGGTAAAACGTGACTACTTGAATTTGGTCGACTACGAGTGTCCGGCCTGTCTCGAAGAGAAGGTTCTGGCAGAGATAGCTGCCGCCAGTCTAAAAGCCTTTACGGCACTGGGGTGTCGTGACTTTGCCCGGCTGGACTTCAGGGTTAGCCCTGAGGGAACAGTCCATTTTTTGGAGATAAACCCTCTCCCCGGACTGGGCACCTACAGTGACCTGGTTATCATGGCGCTCAAGCTAGGCTGGCGTTACGAAGATCTTATCGACGCCGTACTCAGTGCGGCGGTAAAGAGATATCCGCAGCGGGCGCTGGCTCGGTGACGAGTATGATGTCACGGGAACGTATTGCCGTAGTCTATAATGAACCTTGCCCCTCGCGCTACGATAATGCCGGGGAAGAGTCGGCCGTGATGGGCGTTCTGGAGTCGGTTGAAGCCGTCTATGGTGCCCTACTAAAGCTGGGTTATGATGTCTTTAAGCTTCCATTGCCATTACCTATTGAGGAAGCTAAAGAGAAGCTCAGGTCCTTAGAGGTAGACCTGGTTTTCAATCTCTTCGAGGGATTCTGTGGCCAGCCGGAGACTGAAGGTCTGGTGCCGGAGGTTCTAGACCGGCTCGGCGTGTCCTATACCGGCTGTCCGGCTACAGCGCTAAAAATGGCCCTGGATAAGGTAGCGAGCAAGCGAGCCATGAGAGCGGCGGGAATTCCAACTCCCGATTTTCAGGTGCTTATCCCAGGGACGCTCTCCCGGTTTAACCTTTGTTATCCCTGCATCGTAAAGCCCCGAAATGAGGATGCGAGCCACGGTCTATCTCAAGGGAGCGTGGTAAGTGACTTTACGGCGCTGGCAAGACAGGTAACCAAGGTGTGCCAGCTTTACGGTGGGGAAGCACTGGTCGAGGAGTTTATTGATGGTCGGGAGTTCAATGCCACCGTTCTCGGGAACGGCCGGGGCACCGTGCTACCGGTATCAGAAATCGTTTATTCCCTACCGCCGGGCATGCCGCGGATTCTTACCTTCGCCGCCAAATGGGAACTGGGGAGCCCGTACTTTTCGGGGACAAAAAATACCTGTCCCGCTCAAGTTCCACTGGCTACCCGGCAGCGTGCTGCCGAAACAGCCCTCAGGGCATTCCGGCTGCTAGGCTCTCGGGGATATGCCAGGGTGGACATACGTTTAGATAGAGAGAGGAAGTTTAACGTTATTGAGGTAAATCCAAACCCCGATATCTCACCCGGTGCCGGAGCTGTACTCCAGGCTGAAGCCGCCGGGATGAGCTACCCCCAGTTTATCGAGAAGATTACCGAGCTTAGCCGGGAGAAGAATTAGCCTTGACCGTCAGGATACGACCCATGACCCGTGATGATAAGCCGAAGGTAGTGAGGCTGCTTCGCACTCTTCCAGAGTTTGAGCCGGCTGAAATTGCGGTTGCGGAGGAGGTTATTGATAGCCATCTCGATAACCCGTCGGGGTCAGGCTATCACATCCAGGTGGCGGAGGTAGACTCGGCGGTAGTTAGCTATATCTGCTACGGACCGGCTCCTCTGACCGAAGGTACCTGGAATATATACTGGGTGGCAGTCTCTGCCAAGGAGCAGGGTAAGGGTATCGGTAGCGCCCTGATGAGCTTCGCTGAAGATGAGATAAGAAGAGCTGAGGGAAGGCTTATCATCATCGAGACATCATCCAAACCGGGATATGAAAAAACAAGGCGCTTCTATCTCGACCAGGGTTATGAGATAGTCGGCCGTATCCCTGAGTTCTATGCCCTCAGGGATGATAAGCTCATTCTGCATAAGCGATTAGGATAACGCCCGAAGCACTGTGCTAGAATAGGCTAGATAACCGATAGCCCCCAAAAAGACGGCGAGATAAGGGTATGTTCCGAATTCGCAGAGTTTATGACGATGTGACTCCACTGAACAGGGAAGCAATTAGCCAGGTTCAGGAAATCCTGCGCACCCAGTTTCCAGGTTTGTCCCAAAGGGACATTGGCAAACTACCCAAACAATTGCGGAATCCTTTAAAGTATCGCTTCCGCGCCATTCTCTTTGTGGCTGAGGATTCGAAGGATAAGGTAAGAGGGTTTGCCCTCCTCTTTCACGAGCCAATTCTCAATTTTGGCTACCTTGATTTTATCTCAGCCGCCGAACGGGAAATCGGGAGGGGTATCGGTAGCGCCCTCTACGAGAGGGTTCGGGAGGAAGCCTTCTTTTTGAAGACGGTCGGGCTCTTCTATGAGTGTCTGCCGGATGACCCTAAACTGTCGAGCAACCCTGAAATAAGAAAGCAGAATGCCGCCCGACTGCGTTTCTATGAAAGATACGGTGCCCGGCCCATTGCCAATACCGCCTACGAAACGCCATTAGAACGCAGGGGTGACAATCCTCCCTACCTCGTTTATGACGACCTGGGACAGGCAAGGCCTCTAGGGCGAGACGAGGCACGGGCCATTGTCCGGGCGATTCTGGAACGAAAATACCAAGGCATCTGCCCTCCGAACTACGTTGAGATGGTGATCGAATCGTTTCGGCACGACCCGGTAAAACTCAGAAAACCAAGGTATATTGGAAAGAGGCCTCCGATACCGGTCAAGGTCTCTATCCCGCTCGACAAGCGCATCAGGCTGGTCATTAACGACCGCCACGCTATCCATCACGTCGAAGAGCGCGGCTATGTCGAATCCCCGGTCAGGATAGACTCGATTCTGGAGGAGCTTGAGCCCACCAGCCTGTTTCACAAGGTTAGACCGCGGCACTTTGCCGAAAAGCGTATCAAGGCCGTCCACCGCAGCCAGTTCGTTGACTACTTAAAGAAAGTCTGCGCCAGCCTTGATCCGGATAAGTCCGTTTACCCCTATGTCTTTCCGATTCGTAATGTTGCCCGTCCTCCCAAGGAGCTTTCCGTCCGGGCAGGCTATTACTGTATCGATACCTTCACCCCGATAAACCGGAATGCCTATCTGGCAGCTAAAAGGGCTGTGGACTGCACCCTGACCGCAGCCAAAGAGATTCTGGAGGGGTACCGTTTGGCCTACGCCCTGGTCAGACCGCCGGGACACCATGCCGAAAGGCGCGCCTTCGGCGGCTTCTGTTACTTCAACTCGGCAGCCGCGGCTAGCGAGTATTTGAGTGCCCAGGGTAAGGTTGCCATACTGGATATCGATTATCACCACGGCAACGGCCAGCAGAACATTTTCTACGACCGTTCCGACGTGCTGACCATCTCGATTCATGGCCACCCAAACTTCGCCTATCCCTATTTTAGCGGTTTTGAAGACGAAAAAGGCAGCAGTGCTGGCATGGGGTATAATGTCAATCTGCCTCTTCCTGAGCATGTTAGCAACGAACGTTACCTCAGGGTGTTGGATAGAACGCTGAGGCGGGTAGCCAGATTCCGGCCTAGATTTCTCATTGTTGACCTCGGCTTGGATACTGCGAAAGAAGACCCGACGGGTACCTGGAGCTTAGAGAGCGAGGATTTCCAGACTATGGGAAGGATGATCGGCTCGCTTCGCTTGCCGACCCTTGTCGTCCAGGAAGGGGGCTATGACACCAGAGTGCTCGGTATCAATGCCCGTCATTTTTTCCAAGGGCTCTGGGAGGGAGCTTATACCTCGCAGTAATTCCAGTGAAAGATAGAGCAGATAAGGAGAACTCCTAGATGGCCAATCTGACGTTAGGAAAAATAACATGTCCTGCATCGAACAAATGCTTAGGATGTGCAATCATCCTGTACAATGACATTTTCTCCAAAACAGATTGAACATTCCTGACTTCTGTGCCATTCCAAAAAATTAGACGAAAACTACGAAAACTCAGAATGTAACATGGCAAGGAGAAGGAAAAGATAGCCGTTGTGTACCGATGAAGACGAAGCTTTGGGAAGCAGCGAGTATTGGGTGTAGCTTCAGTATTGATGGCTTACCTCATTATGACTTCTTACCAGACAAGGCCGCTTATTCCAGTTTGCCTTCGATTTTAGCGGAGCCCGCAACCTCCAGCATCATCGTATCGTTTTCGAACCGGATCTGTTCAACATAGTTGTTGAGGCCCGGCCCTGAACTGAATTCCACTACTACAGTCTGCTTGCAAATGCAATTCAGTATGTTAATATTAGCGTACTCATGGTCAAGAAACAGACAAATCGATACATTGACGAAATCGTCCAGGAAATGGAAGACCTGCGAATACATGGGTACGGTGATTACTTAACTATTAAAGGGGGTAAAATCCGCTACCTAATGAAGGGATCTGGTTCCCCTATACTACTACTCCACGGCTTAGGTGGATTTCTGGAAACATGGTGGTATAACATCGCACCCTTAAGCAAACATTACCGCGTATATGCTATAGATTTACCAGGGCATGGACTATCGGATAGACCCAAAGATTGCTACACCGTTAGCCAATGTACAAAATTCCTGCTCGACATTATTGATGCACTGCAACTTGACACTTTCGCGCTAGTAGGACACTCGCTCGGGGGAGCAATAGCTATAAATACAACAGTAACAGCTTCCGAACGGGTAACAGACCTAATTCTAGTTGATAGTGCCGGTCTATCCGATGACGTCCCATTAGCTTTCAGGGTGACCACAGTTCCTTATTTGGGTGACATGGCTATGAAGGCAGCCTGGAAGCTATTATCTGAGCAGGCGGTCAAAAGACTTTTCCGTAATTCTAGCCTTGTTTCTAGAGATACTCTGGCCACGGTTCTAAAAGTGGCACAAGGCCCGGGTATAGATGCAGCCATGCTGAGAATACTGCGATATAACGTAGGGCTTATTAGAACACACAATGAATCTCTTATGCTTAACAAACTTCCACTGATCAAAGTACCTACTCTCCTATTGCATGGGAAAGAGGATAGAGTATTCAATGTAGATCATGCTACTCAAGCATATAAACTCATCCCTAATGCAAATATAGTGATATTTCCTCATTGCGGGCACAGCCCTCATATAGAAAAGCCTGCTGAATTTAACAACACAACAATCAATTTCCTGGACAATAGCAGCCATACATCGCCATAGCTTGTATAGCACCAATATGGTATGCATTTTGTAATGGAGGCTAAACATGACTCAACCAATACTCTATGAAATTATAGAAACAAGAAATAGGCCACAAGTGCAGAAAACAAAGCTAGATTTCTTAGGGACGTTTGAGGAAGCAAAAATAAGAGCTCAGGAAGAGGCTAGGAAAAACATAGGTGTTAGATATTCCGTATTCCGTTAAGGTGCTTTTGTTGCCGAATTTCAGGCCCACTATAGGACCATATTAAATGCCTAAAGTGTGGCGAGACAATCCCTATATAATGAATTATGATCTGTTCTAGTCGTACAATTCAAGTGGCAGCGGCTGGATTCGAACCAGCAAACAAGGGCTCATGATATGCTCCACATCCAAAACAGCCCTGTGTAAATTCGACGCGAACGTCCTCCTAAAGGTATGCGGATTACAGTTAACTCCAGCCCGTTCTTGAAGCCGATACAGCATGATCTGAATGCCTCTCAATCCTACTGCGCTATATTTCTGAAAATCCTCTAAAACCACTTGACAAATTCTAAAATATAGTTATAATTATATTCTAGAAATATGTTTCTAGTAATACATATGATGTAATATAATAGCAGATACAAAAATGAAAATCAGCTCCATAAAGTGTGTGGTGAATAAGATTGAAATGACATTTTCAAAACTAGCACTAGTGATAAGTACCTATTATGAAACTAGGAACCCTGTAGACATGGGAGGATGAAAATGAACAGAAAAAGAATCGCATCAGCGTTACTACTAGTAACTACGCTCTCTCTCGCTATTATCTTCACGACCGCCAGGCCAGTTTTTGCCGCATCGGTAACCTTGTCGCCAGATCAGGGCAAAACAGGGACAACAACTCATGTTAGCGGTGCTGGTTTTACAGCCTCAATTTCCTACACAGTCTATTTCGCTTACAACACTTCCCATGAAACGAGGACTAGCGGTACGGTTGCCACCGATGGCACCATTTCTCGCTTAATTACTGTTCCGGAAATACCAGCTGGGTCATACACTGTTAGAGTAGCCACATCCGCCGAATCTGCCAGCGATACTTTCACGGTAGAACCTCAGCTCGATCTCAGCAAAACTTCGGTTGTTGTCGGCGAACAGGTTACGATTAATGGCACCGGCTTTAGAGCCAGCCGAAGTGTCACAATCAAGTTTGATAATCGAACCGCCCAGACCACATCTACCAACTCTAAGGGTAGCTTTAGCGTGAAGTTCAGCATCCCGGAGAGTAGTTACGGTAGCCACGAGGTCACCGCTGACGACGGCACCAATCGGCTATCGATCAGCATATCTGTTAAGCAGTCGGCTACAATTTCCCCTAAGTCCGGGCCTGTCGATACTAAACTGAATGTTACCGGAACAGGGTTCAGGGACGACCGGCCAATAACCATTACTTTTGACGGTGACGAAGTTGATACCAGCCCTGCCTCTGTTGATACCGATGAGTATGGAAGCTTTACCGCTTCATTCCAAGTGCCCACCTGCGTTAACGGTACTGTAGAAATAGTGGCCAGTGATGGCAAATACACCGCCACCGCCGAATTCACCATTCGGGCCCACATCGCTCTTGACCCGGTCTCGGCTAATGTTGGGGATACTGTGAGTATTAACGGGAACGGGTTTCGCGCTAACCGGGTGATAATGCTGACCTTTGACAATGAGGAGGTCGGCAGTATACCAGCAACCATTCGCTCAGATAGTCTAGGCTGCTTTGAAGTTGACTTTACCGTTCCGCCGAGCACCAGTGGTATTCACGAAATAAGGGCGGATGACGACGCGGAGTTTGCCGAGGTTAATTGGACTACTCTGTCAACGATCAGCCTCAACCCGACCGGCGGGCCAATCAACGCCGAGGTCACAATAGAAGGTACCGGTTTCGGTAGCAATAGAGTCATGGCCATC
>SMTZ1_10003463_pt1 | contig 15858 bp, 10 predicted proteins | sample DeeMarSWOR136_30_FD_25667 | JGI IMG/M metagenome (IMG submission 25667)
GTTACGGGGAAAGCTGGATCTGGTAAATCACTTCTTTTGAAGCTTTTTAGGGATTTAGCGGAGACTGAAGGTTGGAAAATATCAAGTATCGATATCAAACTTGGTAGAGATATTCAGGGTCTTGTTAAGAAAATTGTAGAAGATCTTTTATCTTTCTTCCCTCCAGAGGATAAGAGTATAAGAAAGGTTGTTTCTTCTCTTCCAAAAGTACCTTTGATTTTTCCTGGTTTAGAGTTTTCAGAGATTGAAGAAACGGTTAAAAATAGTTTTAAAGCGGTTGAAGAGTTTTTAGAAGCTAGTAGACTAAATGTTATTTTTTTTATGGACTGTTTTGAACGTTTTATTTTGAAGGGTTATTTGGATTTACCTCGGTTTTTCTCAAATCTTGTTGAGTGGTTCGAGGGGGAGAATATTAATATTCTTTTTGTTTTTGCTTTGGATGAAAGATTTTTGCCTTATTTTGGGGAGAAAAGTTTTCTTATGGATAGTTTCTCTTTAGTTGAGCTTTCCTCTTTAGGTGTTAGTGAGGCTGAAATACTCATTAATAGGGTAATAGACGGGGCAAATATTTCAAGTTTGGTGGATGAGGTTCGTAAGAACATTGTGCTTTTGACGGATAGAACGCCTTTTTCCATAATCTATACCTTGGCGTCTATTGCGGATTTTGTGGGAGATCCTTCTATAGAGATTACTCAGGAAAAATGGCGGGATATGGGAGGAGATGATATTTTTGAGAAGTTAATGCCTGCCCCTTTAAACGCTCTAAGCGATGAAGAAAGAAAAGTTTTGAAAGTTTTAGCAAAGATGCCTGTAAATATTTCGACACTTCAAGAAGTTGAAATGAATCTTGCTCCCAATGTTGTAAAAGAGGGATTAGAAGGGTTGAAAAATAAAGGCATTATAGTGGTTGAGGATGATTTTATTCAAGTTGCATCTAATGCGCTTTTTGAACTGCTTCATAAGAAGGAAGAAATAGATCCTATTACTATGCTTTATGTTTATGTGGATTTGGTTACATCGGAGATAGATAAGGGCTGGAAAGCTTCAGCAACTTTGATCCGTAAAATCTCTGAGATGGGGCAGGAGATAGTAGAAGAAGGGGGAGAATCATTTAGGATTTATGATTTGGCAGTAAAAATTGAGAAATTGGCAAAGAGAACTCTTGAGAAGAAGTTTTTACATGATGCTTTTTCGCTTTTTACTTTAAGTGGGGCTTTGTATACTGCCGCTGGAGATATTGAGAGAGCGGGTATTACATATGATGAGGCTTCAAAAGCGTTTATAGAGCTTGATAGGCCAATTTTTGCGAAGATGCTTTTGATCCAAGCTTCAGAATTCTTTACAAAGATAGGCACAGAGTGGAAAGGTAAAAGTATGGCAAGAGAAGCAGTTTACGTGCTTGAAGATATTGCTAGAGATTTTTCAAGCCAGAACATGAACGCTATAGCAAGCGCTTATCTTTATTCGGCCTTAAAATTATGCGAAATAGCGGGGGATGAGGAAAGAAGAAAAGAGATTCTTCAAAAAGCTTTAGCTGTTTCAAGCAGTTTAGAAAACAAAAAAGGTTTTTTTGAAAAGTTAGGAAAAGGTGAGTGAGAAGTCTTGAGTGAAAAAAGTTTAGAAAAGGTTAGAGAAACTGTTGGAAATATAGAGGAGATTCTTAAGAATCTGGATGCTGAGATTTCAAAGCTAGATGAGGCAAAGGAGGGGCTAAGTAAAAATTTTAGTGCAAATATTGAAGCGGTGAAGAATGATGTTTCTAGACTGAAAAAAGAGGCAGAGGATTCCATAGGTGCGGTATCGGTAAAGGCTTTAAGTGAATTAGAAGGGATGAAAGGCAGTATAGTTGGAGGAATTGATTCACGAGAACAAGAGTTTTCAGAAAAATTTGATAAATCAGTCTTGGAAGGAGAATTTTCTGAGGGATTAGAAAATGTTAAAAAAACAATTAATATAGGAGCTGCAAGCCTGGCTGGATTAATAACTACCCATAAAGATGAATTGACACTTCTATTAACTGGGCATTCAACTCAACGGGAACAAGCTCTTTTAAAAGTTCAAGAAACTTTCGGTGAACCGATAAAAAAGGTGAATCAAGAGATAGTTAGTAGTTCTAAAAGCCTTGAAAGTGAATTAGAAAATGCGTTTACAAGAACAAAAGATAAGTTTGGAGGAGCTCAAAATAAAGCGTTGGAAGATATTGATTTAACCACTAAGGAACAGTCAGAAAAAATAGAACAAACAGTTACAGCGTTGAAACAGAACTTTCAAAGTGATCTTCTTAAGACATTAGAGACGGTGACAGATTCTTTTATGGCGTTTCAGGGGATGTTTGATTCAACTATTAAAGACGCTATAGATAGACTTAACCAAACAGCTGAGGAACTTAGGGCAAACATTGATACAAGGATCGTTGAAAAACTTGGTGAAATTGAGGATTTAGGTATACAATATGAGGATTTCTTTTTGAAAACTCTGGAATCTTCTGTTGAGAAATTTCTTGTAAAATTGATGGAAACAAAGTCGTCCATAATCGATGCTATTTCTTCTCAAACTAATGAGTTTCAACAAGTTTTTGAGAGCACTAAATCGCAGATCGTTGAAAACTTTAATGTTCATGTTAAAAGTTTTGAAGAGAAAATTGAAGCAGAAATGAATGAATTTATAAACACGATAAACCAAGCAAAAATGGATGAACAATCAGTAATACTTCAAACGAGAGATAATATTGTGAACACAACAGATTCTACGCTAAACAATTTTGACGCTAAATTGGAGGAACAGTCAAAAGCGCTGGAAGATAAAATATTAGCAGTTAAAAATAGTATTATTGGGCAATTAGAAACCTTAACGAACAATGTCAAAACACTGTTTTCTGAAGAAAAAACTGTGGTTGAAAGCGTTTTCACAGAAACTTCTCAAAGCTTAACAGAGAGCTCAAACTCCTTGATAACAGAATTTACTACCGCTATAGACTCCCTTGGTAAAAGTGCAGAAAACACACTAAACGAGATAAAATCCGACGCAGAAAAAGCGATAAAAGATTCAATAAAACAAGGAAAAACCGTCCATAAAGAAGGTGAAAGGGCTAAATCAACCCTCGAAAAAATTTAGAAAAAAAAGCAAAAAATCCTTCATATAGGCATATAGAAATATGTAAACCATTAATAAGGTTAGGAGATACTATTATTTTAAAATCTTTAATTTAAAAGCGTTAAAATTCTTGAAAAATTTTTGAGTGTGGAGGAAAGATGTCTGTAACTGAACCTTTAAAGAAAATAGGATTAGAAGAACTTCAAGCAGAAGCTTATAATGTTCTTATAGCTTTTGGAGCAAAAACAGCTGAAGAAGTGGCTTTACACTTAAAAAAAGACCCTTATGAGATTACTAAGATGTTTGACGAACTTATGGAAAAGGGATTCGTGAAAAAAATACCAGGAAAAGTGGATCTTTACACTGCCCTTGCTCCTACTATTGTTCTTACAGCTGAAGCTGAAAAAAAGCTTGAAGAGGAACTTAAAGGGATTTCTGGGGACATAGAAGATATTTGGAAACACGCTAAAGTTTCTTTGGATACAGTGACTAACAATCTTATCGATTCCTTAAATCAGAAGATGTTAGAACTAATGAAAGTAATAGAAACTCCTATCAAAGAAATTTCTGAAGAGTTTGGGGCAATTTTCACAAAGTTTAGCACGGACTTAAGAAACAATTCAAACAACGCAGGAGAGCTGATTTCAAAAGAAACTGCTGAGAAATATGCTGATTTAGAAGCTCATTTTTCCTCATTGAGGGATGATGTAGAAAAAACGATGAAAGAACAGTTAGAGGTTCTTGAGAATAGTGCAGGGGATGTTTCGCAAGCAATAATAGATGCATTAAATGGGTTTAAAGAAGGAAGGACTACCCTAGTACAAGGTTACCTTAATGATGTTAAAGAAGGGATAGAGAAAGCTTTAAGCAACCTTACCGAGAGCATTCAAAACAGTCTTACAAGTGTAGAATCCTTACAAGAAAAGATAAAAAACGGATTAAAAACTCAACAAGATGAATCGAAAGCCGGAATAGAAACTACATCGGTAGGTTGGGTTGATAAAATTAGAACAACCCTTGAAAGTTTATTAAATCGAGTAACTAAAATATTGGAAGATTTTAATACTTCTGCCAAATTAGAGCTTGAAAAACTTGTAAATTCATCCCTAGATTTTGCACAAGAAGTTAAAGGTTCCTTAGAAGGATCTCAAGAAAGTTTTAACATAGTATTGGAAGAGGAGATAGATAAGGGAAAGAATTCGTTAATAGAGGCAAAAGAAGAAGTAAATAGTAAGCTTCAAGATGCTGTTCAAAGCCTTCAAGAAAACGTCTCAAAAAAGGGCGGAGAAACAAGACAGGTTATAGAAGCTTCTACAGCCGATTGGAACGCTATAATAGAGGAACATAAAAACATATTACAAACATTAGAAGAAAAAGTCTCAGAATATGAGGGATTAGAACAAGGGAGAATAAAGGCTATTAAAAGCGAAGTAAACAGTTTTGTCGAAGATAGCGCTCAAAAAACAAAGGAAATCTTGGAAAGTGTTCGAGAAAAAACAGATCAAATAAACATTTCGTTAAGACAGGATTTGGAAAAATCACTAAACATAATCTTCAGTAATATGGTTAATGAAAACAAAGCTAAAGTGGGAGATTCTTCTTCGAAAATTGAGGAAACAAAGCAAGAATCTCTAAACCGTATAAAAGATCTCTGTGAAAATGCGCTTAAACAGATAATAGATCTAAAATTGAAAAATTTAGAGATAGCTGGAAAACAAAACGAAGTATTTTCTAATCAAGCAGATATAACTTCTCAAAATATAGGAAACGTTGTAGAAAAGACAACGCAATCGTTATTATCAAAAATACAGGCTAATATTAGTGAAGCTGAAAACGTTGCCAAAAACACGATTGATAACGGTATGAAAGAAATAGAAGGAAGCATAACTCAAAGTAAAGATGAAATAGTTACAGAATTTTCATTCTTAAAAGAATCTATGAAAAAGTTTCAGGAAGAGGATTTAAAAGAAAAAATAAACGAGGGACTAAAGGCTTATCTACAATCGATTGACGAAACTACAAAGAACTATGAAAACTTTTTGTTAAAGTCGGTAGAAGAAGTAACCACGAATATTGAGAAAGAAGCAGGTAAACTTAAAGGGGATATACCACCGAACCTTGAACTTTTATTGACTGATCAAACAGACGCTGTAACTCAGTTTGATTTAACGTTATCAAGGGAACTTACAAACCTTCAAAAAGTTATAGATGAACTTCAGCCAGCTTTCGATGAAAAAATGGCCAAGAAAGCTTTTGGCAAAGAACGTGCTCAAGAAATGCATCAACTAATTCAAGGATTAAACATTGCTAGTAAAAGGGAAGAACTGCAAAATCTTATAACCAAACATAAAACGGATTTCAAGGAAAAAGTTAGCTCGTTTCTTGACAGGTTAAGTAGAAGTTTAACGGATCAGGAGAAAACTGCTCAAAAAATAAACGAGGAACAGTCTCAAAAAATAACAGGAATCTTCTTAGAACTTCGAGAAAAGGGCGCTGAAATAGTTAATAAGGCTGAAGGAGAGGTTTTAGAAAGTGCAGGTAATGTAATTAATGATCTTCTTCTTAACGTAGAAAATGGGGAAGATACGTTCATATCGATGTTAGAACAAGGAACAGAGACATTACCAGGGATTAAAGATAAAATCGCCGAAGTTTTCCAAAGCGTTATTAAAGCGGCTGAAAGTCTACAAAACGCTATATTGGAAAATGCTGAGAAAAGTTGTGAGGAAACGAAACAAGAAATTAGGGATGGAATATCGGAAACATTAGACAATATGAAGACGACTTTAGTGTCTGCAAAAAGTGATTTAGAAGATGATATAAAGACGATAACGGGGAACTTAAAGCAAAAAATTGAGGAATTAAAAGCAAATAGTGGAGAAACGATAATTCTTACCATAGAAAGCCTTGATAAAATGCTGAAAGCGTTTGAAGAGGAGAGTCTTGAGCGGCTTCAAAGTATTCAAGAGAGTATAACGGATACGATAAACCTAAAACTTGGAACTATAGAAACAACAGGGGAACCTGAAATAGCTACAAATGGAGGAGAAGAAGTAGAAATAGAAGCGGAAATAGCGCTTAAAGAGGATCTTAAAACCCTTATTGATAGAATGGTTTCTGAAAGCGTAGACAATTTACTAGAAAAGAAAAATGATGGAATCAAAAAAGTTGATGATATCGTTAAAGAAACAGAAGACAAAAACAGGGAATTAACTCAAACACTTAAAACAGGAGTCGAAGATGGAAAAAACAGACTACTAGAAGTTAATACTCACCTAGAAAAAACTAAACAAGTAATGGAAGAACTTGAAAGCAAGATTAAGGAAACTGTTGATCTCGAAATAGAAAGAATGGATCAATTAGTAAATACAATAAGCGATGTTATAGATAAAACTAGTGAAGAAGTCTTTCAAAAAATTGAGGGGATAAAACAGTCAATAAACCAAGTTATTGAAGATATAAAGATAAAAGTAGATGAGATGGAAGGAAAGGTACGCGAGTTTAGTACGGTTACTGAAACCCTAGAACAAGAAAAAGTAGGATTAATGGAATTAGGGCAACAAGAGATAGGCGAGGTGCTCAAAGAGCCTGAAGAAAAAATTACAGTTGTTTTAAACAAAGTAAGAGAAATCATCGATAAGAAGGGAGAAGAAATCCAAAACATTGTCAACTTAGATATCGAAGCTATTAAAAGCGCAATAAATTATGATGAAAAAGCTTTAAAGGATCTCTTAGAATCTCAGGAAGGAAAAATTAGCCAGATAACGGAAAAACATTTATTAGAACTTGAAAGTTTAACAGAAAGTTTCACAGCCCGGGCAGATGTTGTTTCTATGGAGCCTGTGCGAATGATAAAAGATCAAGCAATAAATTCCCTTGCAGAGATTACAAGCCTTATCTCAAAACATTCCCTGACCCTGAAAGAAACTCTGTATAGTTCAGCTGAAAATATCAGAAAGACACTAGAAGATTATACAGCTAGCGCTGAAACAACAATAGAAAATGAGAAAAATAATGCAGAAAACGAGCTTAAAACACGCCATGATGGTATTAAACAAGAAATAGAAACTTTAGGAAGCTCTATAACTAAGGATATGCAACAAACAAACGTGGAAGTTACACACAAAATGTCAAAGAAATTGGAAGAGATACCGGTAAAAATCCAAGAAGCATTAGGGGCTACAAAGGGTACAACAGAATTCCTTAAGGAAATCCAAAATATAGCGTTAAAAGTAGAGCCTTTACCCATAGAGCAAACATATAGAATAGCTGGAAAAGATGCTCCGATAAACGTGATAAAAGGCATGATAGCGAGAACTAAAAGCACTATCACTATTCTTTTACCAGAAATAAAAGCATTACCTTTAGAACTTCTAGAAGAAGTAAGCACAAGAATAAGGGTGCATTTACTTTCAAACATACAACCAGAAGACATGGAATACGCTCAAAAAATAAAAGAAGAACGACCAAGCATTCAAATCAGAACAAACCCTGCTTTGGATATCATAGGAGCAACAAGAGACTCAGAAGAAATAGCAATAGGCTCAATTAACACACCAGATAAAATGGAGCTAATAACCACAACGGAAGAAGGACTAGTTAAATTCCTATACGAACTAATAACCTCAGCGCATGCAAAATCTAAACCAATATAACCATATTGAACTTAAAAGAACTATCTATTAACTTTTCAACCATTTCTTTCTTTTTTTTGGTTAAAGAATTTTTCAGAATTAAAATAACAACTTTTATTAAATACCCGCAAAACCACGTCTAATCATGCTGACAGCTATAGCCGCCAATATCACGCCGAGTACTCTCGAGGTTGCTTTTATGCCGTTATAGCCAATTTTTCGAGCTATTAAGTCACTTTGACTTAAAATTAGCCATGCAACTATCACGTTTGCTGCAGCAGCAAGGACAGTTACGCGAACGCCGAATTCAAAGCTCAAAAGGATTACTAAAGTTATTGTTCCAGGTCCAGCAAGGAGGGGAGTTCCTAAGGGTACTACAGCGATTTGTTCTCGTTCTACTTGCTGAGAGCGAATAATTTCTCCTCCTGTGGTCACATCAAGGGCGATTATCAATAGTAAAAGCCCACCTGCAATAAAAAAATCTTCAGCTTCAAGAAAGAAAAAGTCGAGGATGTATTGTCCAAAAAAGGTAAAAATCACAGCTATGATTCCAGCAACTATTGCGCTTTTTTTTGCAGCTTCTTTCCGTTCTTTGGGTGAGAAATCACTCGTAAGGTCTAAAAATATCGGTACAATACCTATAGCATCAATCATAACAAATAAAATCAAAAAAGCTTGAATGAAATCTTCTAAGAAAGAAATCAGTCAGATCACCCTTAACGGTTCTATAAAAGGATTCATTAATTTTTTATTTTAGGAATATTAATGTTTTCCATCAAATCTTATTAAAAATAATATTTTGCTAGAAATATGGCTGGTAAACCTATGCGCGTGATTCCGGTTATGGATTTGTTAAATGGCGTAGTTGTTCATGCAAAGAAAGGGGAAAGAGAGAATTATAAGCCTGTCGAATCTGTTTTAACTCCTTCAAAGGATCCTTTAGTGATAGGGGAGGCTTTTAAGAAGCTTTTTGGATTTAAAGAGGTTTATGCAGCGGATTTGGACGCTATTCAGAGTTTATGGACTTTGACCAATTTTTCTGTTCTCGAAAAACTTTCCCAACTAGGTATAGAGTTAATGGTAGATTGTGGTGTAGCTTCCCTTGAAAGTGCTAAAGTCATACTAGATTTAGGTGTAAATAAGGTAGTTATTGGTACTGAAACCCTTGCTTCAATAAAGCAGTATGAAGATATTGTTAGGGAGATTGGGGAGGAAAAAGTGGTTTTAAGCCTTGATTTGAAGGAAGGAAGGCTTTTAGGTGAAGTTTCTAAAGAGGTAGAAAAAGATCCTTTGAAGCTTTTGGAAAAAGTTTCAAAAATTGGGGCTAAAGAGATCATAATTTTAGAGCTATCCAAAGTTGGAACAGGGGGAGGAATCCCTGAAAAAATCGTTAAAAAAGTATCAAAAGCCACCACTTTACCCATAATCATAGGAGGAGGAGTGAAAGATATAGATGACATAAAAAAAGCAATAGATCTTAATGTAGAAGGTGTGCTTATTGCTACCGCACTACATACAGGAAAAATAACGCCAAAAGATCTTAAAACAATAATTTGAAAAACCTTCTTTTTTATTAAAACTACTTTATAAGGGGCTTATGGCCTTTTTTCAATATATAAATATCAAATCTTTCAAGTAAAAAAGCTGAGATGATCGCATGGAAGTAAAAGAAAAGAAGATTGAAAAAGAATTCTATGTCTGCGATAATTGTGGTTATAACAAAGGATTCCATGTTTCTTTTATTAAACAAAGGGGATATTTTGAAATAGTTCTCATTTGCCCTGAATGCGGGCAAAAATACGATATAAAATGGAAGGTGACACTAGAATAGTGAAGTCATCATGTAACGCGAATTTGTAGGATATCGCCATCCCTTAGGACATAATCCGTTCCTACCTGTTTTTTAAGGACTTTATCTTCTTCTCTGAATAGGAGCGCAGACTTAAACTGTTCTAAAAAATCTTTATGTATTTTCTTAGCTGCATCAGCCACCGTTGAACCATGAAACAAAACAAGAGGTCTTTTTGAAACTTCGCCTTGCTGGTTTTTCGTATATATGCGGATCATTTGAAGGATTTTAAACGCTTCTTCTCCGATTTTATCAAGACCTTCACCTGTTTTAGCAGAGACAGGTATTATAGGAAACCTATCACCATATTTATTCCTCATGATTTCATAGTTTTTTAAAGAACCTGGCAAATCTCCCTTCATCGCAACAATCACAGCTTTTTTATACATAGTTCGTGTCTTTAAAGCCTCCCCAATCTCATTTAAAGAAACATTTTCACCTATCTCAATGGTAACGTTTGTTAAACCTGCACTCTTAAGAAAAGATACTAAATCCTCTTTAGAAATACCTGTTTTTTCCACTCCAAAAACTTGAATACCGCCACTTCCTCCACGCTTAATTTTGATACGGGGAGGCTTAGTGTTAAGCTTAATATCTGCACTATCAAACTCTTTTAACAACATATCCAACTGCCAATCTGGATCCATTGAAAGATCAATACAAAAACACAAAAGATCAGTATTACGTATCAAGCCTAAAATCTGTAATCCGTTAGCTGCACCCTGAGACGCACCCTCAACAATAGCAGGAGACTCCACTACTTGAAACCGCACACCACCAAGATTTTCTTCCTCATATACACCAACTTTCGGAATTTGTGTAAACTCTCCCACCGGAACTTGAGAACCCGTTAAAGCATTCAAAAGTGTACTCCTCCCGCTCCCTCTAACCCCAACTAAAACAATCTGAGAATCTTCTTCTTTTTTAATCCCAAAAGGTTCAACAGTTCTTGCCCCAGCCTTCTTCTGACGCTCAAGCTGAGCTCTAAGTTTTACCAACCTTCCCTTATGAGTAGCAAGAAGCCTTTCGGTACCTTTGTGTTTTGGTACAAGAGAGATAAACTCTTCAAGGGTGCGGATTTTCTCCTCTATAGTTTCAGCTTTTAAATGCTTTTCATAAGCAAGCTCAGCTTCTAGTCCTATATTAGTAGGCAAAAAGTACCCCCCTTTCTCATAAAATAAGATAAGTACTTATTAATAATTTCTTCTTAATTAAGGAAAGTTAGAAAAAATTTATATCAGTCTCTCTAAGTTCATCATCCAACCAACTAAAAATGATTTAATATTGTTAAAGATATTAGATATGTTCTATGTTGGAGGTTTTGAAAGTTGATCAACTTAATCTCTACTTTTTCAATAGTAGCCATTGATCCAAATAATGCAGATCTTGGTGTAGCAGTTCAATCAAAATATTTCTCAGTGGGAAGCGTTGTGCCTTGGGTCGAAGCCGAAGTTGGAGCAATCGCTACCCAAGCGTTTGTAAACGTATCCTACGGTCCAAACGGCCTAAAACTACTGCTTGAAGGTCTCTCTGCAGATGAAGTTATTACCGAGCTTACAAAAAATGACGAAGAAAAAGAAGAAAGACAACTAGGTATAGTAGATGCGAAAGGCAATGTAGCTTGCTTCACTGGTAAGAACTGCCTTGAATGGGCTGGGAGCAAAACCGGGACAACTTATACCGCTCAAGGGAATATACTCGCCAGCGAAGATGTTGTCCTTGCCATGGCAGCTCACTTTGAAAAAACAGAAGGAGAGCTTGCAGACAAATTAATAGCTGCCCTCGAAGGAGGACAACACGCTGGAGGCGATGCACGGGGTCGTCAATCTGCTTCATTAATTGTCATGAGAAAAGGCGGAGGACGTGCTGGATTTGGTGATAGATATATTGATCTTCGTGTAGAAGACCATGAAAAACCAATCCAAGAACTTCATAGACTCCTTAGCTTAGCTCATACCTATAATCAAATTCAAGCAAGTTGGGAAGCAATTCTTTCAAATAAACATTCAGAGGCATTTGAATTCGCAAAAAGAGCTGTAACAATCACGCCCACAAATGATGAAGCACACGCGGTGCTAGGTCTCGCATATTATCTACTTGGTGATATAGATTCTTCATTGACCGAATTTCACCAAGTCTTCCAAATTAATCCAAATATGAAAATAACAGTTAAGTTTTATCTAAAAGAATGCTCGATTGAAGATGAAGATTTTATCAAAAAGATCCTCAAAAAATAAGGATCTATTCTAGCTTTATAAAAAAAAGGAAAATCCTAGGATAATAAAATATTTATTCTGGTTCTCTAAGTCTCGAAAACGTCCTTAATATCAATTCTGGTAAAGCTGGATGAATATGTTGTGCCCTAGCAATCGGCATTAGGGTTCCGTCAGAAGCCATTGCATTAATAACTTCTTGGATAAGCATAGGCGCATAAGGACCTATGATGTGAAATCCTAATATTCTCCACGTATTTTTTTCAATTATCGCTTTTGCAAAACTTGTTTCTTCTACCATTGCTTCACCCTTAGCAACACTAGAATACTCCGCCATTCCTACCAATATATCATACTCTTTTTTAGCTTCCTCTTCTGTTAGCCCCACAGCAGCAATTTGCGGATAGGAAAAAACAGCATGCGGTGTTGCCCAATAATCCATCGGCACTTTTTCTCCATGTCCTGAATGTTCTCCATGTATAGCGTTACTCCACATCAAATCAGCCTCTTCGTTAGCTGTGTGTTTGAACATGTATTTTCCAATTGCGTCTCCACAGGCCCAGATGTTTTTCTTGTTTGTTTCAAAATATTCATTGACGATTATGTATCCTCTTTTGTCTGTTTCTACGCCTGTATTTTCGACTTTTAATAGATCGGCGTTTGATTTTCTTCCAGAAGCGATCAATATTTTTTCTGCTGTGAATTCTTTTTGCTCTCCGGTAGTTTTGTCTCTGCCAACAATTGTAATGCCCTTTTCAGTTTTTTTTGCTTCTACCACTTCTATATTTGTGTGAATTTCCATACGTTTACTCATTTCTTTTTTCAATAATTCAGATATCTCTGGTTCCTCATTTTTAACTAATCTAACGTTTCTCTGTAAAATTGTAACTTTTGTTCCCATTGCTGCAAAGAAATGACCGAATTCACATGCGATGTACCCGCCTCCTATTATTATCATGCTTTCTGGTCTTTCTTTAAGTTCTAAAACGGTTTCATTTGTTAGATAGTCAACTTCTTCTATGCCTTTTATTGGGGGGATTAGAGGCCTTGCTCCTGAAACGATGAATATTTTATCGCCTTTTATTTTCTCCCCGTTTACTTCTAGGGTGTAATCTTCTACGAAATGTCCTTCGGTTTCATAATAATCTAAATTTGGTACATGTTTGAGTCCTTCTCTCATGTGGCTTACTCCTTCGTCTACAACCCCTTTCATCCGCTCCATTATTGATTTGAAATCTATATCCTTTATTTCGGCGGTTATGCCTAGTTTTTTAGCTTCCTGTATCTCTACTATTCTGTCTGCTGGATATATCAGCATTTTTGAGGGTATACATCCAACATTTAGACAGGTGCCTCCCAAAGGTCCTTTGTCAACTAAAGCAACTTTTAAACCGTGGTTCAATACTCCGCTTACAATACTCATGCCAGAACCTGAACCGATTACGATAACATCATACTCTTTCAATTACATCACCAATTTTCGGTTTTAAACCATATTTCTAATTCCAGTTTTTTCTTTTCAACAAGCAAAAAAACTATAAAAACCACTCCTTTTCTAATAGAATTGATTTGAAATCAAAATGATTTGAAGAATATAAAGGGGGTTTTAATTGTTGCGTACCCCGCTTTTTGAATGGCATAATGAACGGGCTAAAATGATTGAATTTGCGGGGTGGGAAATGCCCTTATGGTATAATGAAACGGGTTTAATTGCAGAACATGAAGCGGTTAGAAACTCGTGTGGGATATTTGATATATCACATATGGGGCGCTTCTTCGTTCAAGGAAAGGATGCTGAAAGTTTTCTAAATCTAATTGTTTGTCGTGATATTTCCCGGCTTGATAAGAATAGGGCTGGTTACACATTTTTCTTGAATGAAGAAGGAGGTATAAGAGATGATGTCGTCATTCTGAAAGAAGAAAGGGAAGATTGGTTTTTCATTGTTTGTAATGGGATAAATAGAGAGAAAATATTGCAATGGCTTGAGATTTTCAGAAAATTTGTTTTTAACTACTATCCAGACCTAGGATTAGAGATTAAAGATTTAACGATGTCTTCTGCTATGTATGCGGTTCAAGGACCGAATTCTTTAAAAATTCTTGAAAATATAGGGGTAGCGCCTCCGAGATGGGGGGTTAAAATTTCAGAAATCAGCGGAGTAGAGGCGATCTGCTCAGGGACTGGCTACACTGGCGAGGTTGGGGCAGAGATAATTTTTTTAGGAACATCTGTTGAGGAGAATGAAAATGCTTTAATGGTCTGGAATATTTTACTTGAAGAAGGGGATGAGTTCGACATAAAGCCTTGTGGTTTTGGTGCTAGGGATACTCTTAGACTTGAGGCAGGGCTTTCGCTTTATGGTAATGAGATTGATGAAATAACTACGCCGATAGAAGCGCGTTTGGATGTTCCTGTTTTTGTTTCTATGGATAAAGAATGGTTTGTGGGGAAAGAAGCTTTAGAGAGGAAAAAGGGTGAACCACTTCAACGGACTCGTATAGGTTTTATTATGGAAAAAAAGGGACCAAACCCAAGACATGGTCATAAAATAAAGAAGGATGAAAAGGTTGTTGGAGAGGTTACTAGCGGTATGTTTGCTCCTACAGTTAAGCGGGGAGCGGGTATGGCTTATGTTAAGCCTAAATATGCAGAGGAAGGAACCGAAATAGATGTTATTATTAGGGAAAAAGGATATGCAGCGAAGGTATCCAAATTTCCTTTATTTGATGAAACAAGGTTTGGTTGGAGAAGAAAAACCTCTTAAAAAAACCGCTGATTTTTTGCTTTTTATCTGCTCATAAATAGTTTTATGTTTGCCATAAAGGTATAAGGATGCTTTCTAATACATCGTTTGTTTGTGTTATGATTTTTGTTAGATCTTCGGACATGTTTTCAATCTTGTTTAGAAAGGATATAGATTGTTCAAAGATCTTGTTTATGAGGGATATATGCTCTGAGTTAGAAATTTTTTCTATAAATTTCTTCGATATAGATATATAATCAGTTCTAACTTTTGTGAGGTTTTCTGCTGTAGAAAATTGTTCTTCGGTTAATTCTAACCATTCGATGATTGATTCGAATGAAGGATCGCTTATAATGTCTATCTCTAAGTTTGACAGTTTTTCTATTATTTCTGAGTATTCTACAATAGAAGATAGGAGATTTTCGTAACTTTTAGACTTGGGTTGTTTTTCTTCTTTTTCTGGTTCTAAAAGTTCAGGGCTTATAGTGATATTAATAACGTTTTCTCTAGTTTCTACTAAGAGAGAGCCATTTTCTAATAGGGATGAGAATTTTTCGATGAAGAAGGAGCCTTTTCTTAGTTCATCGCGGATTATCATGTGGGCGGGAATACTTTGTATGAGGGCTTGGAAAAGGCTTGTAAAGAGGATTTTTTTCGCACTTTCCTCTTCTTTCAAAATCTCGCCGTCATTTTTTATCACTGTTATACAGGTTAGTTTTCCCTTTCTACCTAAAAATTTTCGCTTAAAAGCGACAAGAATATAGTGGTCTATTTCGTTTACTTTAAAAGGTCCGCTGATTTCGGTAATCTCTTTATTTTTTTCTTTTTGGAAGCTTTTAAAAGCGCTTGATAGGGTGTTTTTTGCTTCTTGAACCCGTTCTTCCCGCGACTTTATTCGTTCTAAAAGGAGTTCTTGATTTTCACTTAATTTCAAAGGGGGTTCTCGAAGTTTCTCCTGGAAAAAACTCATTTAAAGACCAGTCCTTGAACGTTTTTCCTGTTTTTTTGTATGAAGAGCTTAAACGTTTTTTATGTTTATTAATGTTCACTTTAGGGAGATTCGCTAGGTATGTAAGGTTCTATGTTGTTTTGGTTAATTTGAATTATTTCTTCGAGGGATGGACGTTTTTCGAGTTCTTTAAACATTATGAAACCCCGAGATTTTTCAAGCTTTTTCGGGAATTTTATAGCGATAACTTCAAGCTTGTAAACGATTACTGTTCCGCGGATTTCTTGTTTCATTTTATCCCAGATTTCTTTTGGTAGGAGGTATGGGTAATAGGGGTCCCAAGTCGGGAGTCCTAGAGGGTTTTTCTTATAGAAAT